>ENA-OQJX01000316-OQJX01000316.1-human-gut-metagenome-genome-assembly--contig:-NODE-316-length-28677-cov-5.243503_pt1 | contig 28677 bp, 33 predicted proteins | sample MGYA00242615_ERZ504782 | MGnify/ENA primary metagenome ERZ504782 (study PRJEB26092, sample SAMD00036354) | human gut metagenome | host: Homo sapiens | study: EMG produced TPA metagenomics assembly of... | reverse complement strand
CAAAGTGATCGTATCTCCCCGTCGCAATCAGGAGCAATGGTAAGAGCATCAACTTCGATATTAAAGAGATGGTGGAAACGGAAGGCTACGAATTTGCCAATCCGGGAATAGCACTATTGCAGCAAGACGGCAAAATAGACGAAAGCCTGTTTGTCGGTGACGGCTCCATCCGAATGAAGAGGGATATAAACGAATCGGAGGGGAAATCTCAAATTAACAAAAGCCTGTATTCATGCGGCCTTTGGAGTTCCAAACGGTTCCAAGCGATGGAACTGTTTATTTCAAGGCATGAAACCATCGGTTCCAGACTATGAAACCATCAGTTCAAAGGCATGGAACTGTCAAGTATTCAACAGGAAACGTGCAGCCCATCATAGGCCAGATGGACATGAGGCGGCAACTCCTTCTCAACTTCCGCATGCAGGCCAATGCGATGGCTCATGTGGATCAGATAGGTCTCCTTCGGTTTTATTCGCTCGACATTCGCAAGAGCTTCCTCCAGCGATTCATGCGTAGGGTGAGCTCCCCGGCGGAGAGCTGTCAGGACCAGCACATCCAAACCTTCCAGTTTGGCATACTCTTCTTCCGGAAGATATTTTACATCTGTCAGGTAAGCCATATTACCAATACGATAACCGAAGATCGGCAGTTTCCCGTGCATCACCCGGACTGGCGTTACCGGGATGCCGGCAACCATAAAAGGTTCGTTTCCGATCCGGTGAAGTTCCAGGTTCGGAACTCCAGGATATTTATGGGTACGGAACACATAAGGGATGCGCGTCTCGATAGCTTCCGCCACATTATCTTCCGCATACACATCCACCCCCTTTTCACGGCAAAAAGGGCGCAGGTCGTCCAGTCCGCCGACATGATCGTAATGTTCGTGCGAGATCAGGACTGCATCCAAGTGATACGTCTTGTTGCGGATCACCTGCCAACGGAAATCCGGGCCGCAATCCAGCAGGACCCGCTTACCATCCGTCTCCACCAATACGGACGTACGCAGACGCCAATCCCGTTTATCCGAGCTGGTGCATACCTCACACTGACAACCAATTTCAGGTACCCCGGTAGAAGTACCCGTTCCCAAAAACGTAATTTCCATTTATCCTACATATTTTACCTCAGGCATAATCTCGATACCGAACCGGTCATGAACGGCCGTACGAATACTTTCAGCAACTAATGCGATCTCATGCCCTTTAGCTTCACCCAAATTAACCAACACCAATGCCTGCTTTTCATATACGCCGACCGCACCATGCGACTTGCCTTTAAAACCGCACTGCTCGATCAACCAGCCTGCCGGTATCTTCACCTTTCCCTCTCCCGCCGGGTAAGACGGCATATCCGGATATTGCTCCTTCAGCTTCTCGTAACGGGCAACCGGAATAACCGGATTCATAAAGAAACTTCCGGCATTTCCCAATTCATCGGGATCAGGCAATTTCTGGCGACGGATCGAGATCACGGCATCCCGTACAGCCTGTAGCGTTATCTCAGGATATTTAGCCAGTTCCTCTTTCAAATTACCGTAATTGACAGAAAACTGAGGCTTTTTACTCAAACGTATATTTATATAAGTAACAATGTGCGGGTCGTTATGCTCATTCTTAAAGAAACTGTCCCGGTAACCATAGAGGCATTCTTCATTCGTAAACGTACATTTCTCGAACGAAAGCTGGTTATACGTCTCCACCGTTTCGACCACATCCTTGATTTCCGTACCGTATGCCCCGATATTCTGGACAGCGGCCGCTCCGGCTTCACCCGGAATGCCGGACAAGTTTTCTATCCCTCCCCAACCTTCGGACACGGCATAAGCGACTACGTCGTCCCACTTCTCGGCAGCCCCGATGCGAAGCAGTACCGAATCCTCCGTCTCTTCCGCAACAGAGATACCTTTTATCTGCGAATGCAGGATAATCCCGTTAAAATCATTTATGAATAACAGATTACTGCCACTTCCGATATGCAACGACAAACATTCCTGAAAATATTCGTCCCGGAAGATCCGTTCCAGTTCTTCCTCATTCATATATTCCATAAACCAACGGGTCTTCACCGGAAGGTGAAAAGTATTATGTTTCTTCAACGAGTAATTCTCTTCTATTCTCATTTCATGTATGTTTTATTTTGCTGGACAAAAGTAACGATAAATATCAAATCAATCAGCAGGTACACAAAAAAGCCTTTCAAATATCGCAACCAAAGGCTATTTAACATTTTTTGTTTCGCAAATCGTAACAAATGCATATACGCGTTGTTAAATAAGAAATGAACGCTGATTTCTTTATATGCAAAAAGTTATACAATGTATTAATGAAAAGCGTACATTTGCCTTGAATATCAAAAATTAAATAAAAACAATCATGAACAAAGCAGAATTGATTGAGGCCTTGGCCCAGAGATCGGGATTACAGAAGCAAAAAGCGAAAAACTATTGGAAGCTACGTAGACATCGTAACAGAAGCTATGTCCCACAATGAGGAGATCGTATTGGTCGGTTTCGGAACATTGATACCGCGTCCTCAGACAGAGCGTTTAGCTCGTAACCCCAAGACTGGAACACCAGTCATGATTCCAGCCAGAACGACTGTAAAATTCAAACCGGGTAAATATTTGCTGGATGCAATTAACAAACCCGGAGAAAAGAAGTAATACTTTTTTACCAGACAAAGGAAGGCAATCTAAAAAAGGTTGCCTTCTTTTTTGCGACCTGTCCAAATTATGAGTAATTTCGGCGCCGGAAAATGACAATTTAATCATGAAAATAGTTAATCTTGGAGAATCAAACTCGGTGTTAAACCGGTTTGTCGCAGAACTGCGCGATGTCAATATACAAAAAGACAGTATGCGCTTCCGTCGTAACATCGAGCGGATCGGTGAAATCATGGCCTACGAGATCAGTAAGGATTTCACTTACAGCACAAAAGGTATTCAATCCCCTCTGGGAATAGCACCGATGAATACTCCCGACGATTCAGTCGTCATCAGTACGATCCTGCGTGCCGGACTTCCCTACCATCAGGGGTTCCTCAGCTATCTGGACAATGCGGAAAATGCATTCGTCTCCGCTTACAGGAAATACAAAGACCGCCTGAACTTCGATATTCATATCGAATACATCGCATCTCCCCGATTAACGGACAAAACATTGATTATAACAGACCCAATGCTGGCTACCGGCAGTTCTATGGAACTGGCCTACGAAGCATTGCGCACTAAAGGGCATCCGGCACATATCCATGTCGCTTCCATCATCGCCAGCAAGCAGGCTATCGAATATATCCAACGTAAAATGCCGGACGACATCACGACCGTATGGGTAGCGGCTATCGACGACGAACTGGACGACCATTCTTACATCGTTCCGGGATTGGGCGACGCCGGTGACTTGTCCTATGGTGAAAAAGAATAAGATATAAGAAACTGTTTTGATTTTTTACAAACAGCCAGCTTTCAAATTATGAGGCGAAAAAATCAAAACAGTTTCTTAATCTCTAACGGAGTAAAGTGAACCAGAAACGGGAACCCTTCCCTTCCTCGGACTCTACTCCGATTTTCCCGCCTACCTGTTCTATTATACTTTTGCAGATCGAGAGTCCCAAACCTGTTCCCTGTTTGAAACTGTTTCCTTTATAGAAACGGTCAAACACATGTTGTTGCACTTCCGGCGACATACCATCCCAGTATCCGTCACAGAGAACTCAATTTCATCTTGGCGTACCTCATAACCAAGTACGATCGTCCCCTTGCTGGTGTGCTTGATGGCATTATTAATAAAGTTGGAGATGATCTGTGTTAGCCTCACCTTATCGCAACGCATGATATAGGAAGGCAGGTCCGGGGCCACACAGAGCGCGACTTCAGCCGGCACTTTGATACGCATCGAGACGACCAGCTCTTTACACAGCTCCCGCAGGTCGACCTCGACAAGTTTCAATTCAATTATACCGGATTCAATCTTTGCCAGATCCAGCACATCGGAGATCAACTGCAACAACAGTTCATTGTTTTTCTGGATAATCTCGACAAACTGCTTCTTTTCCTCCGGATCGTCCGTATCGACCAGCAATGTGGAAAACCCGACAATGGCATTCAACGGAGTCCGGATCTCATGGCTCATATTGGCAAGGAATGCAGATTTCAAGCGGTCGAGTTCTTCGGCTTTCTCACGCTGCTTCTGCGTTTCCTTCAGTTCGGTTATATCATAATTCACACAAATCATTTCAAGCCTGTCCGGATCGGTCGACTGTGTGTTCCGCATGATATTCACACGAGTCCATCGCCATTCATCCCCGTTCTGAATCCTCAGTTCTTTCCGGATACTTGAAGCTGTTCCCTGCCTAACATTCTCAAAGAAATCAACCATCACTTTCCGATCCTCCGGATGAACATGATCGTAGACTCCGATCACCTCTGATAAAGGGGTTCCTTCCACTTCTCCCAAGTTCTGATACCATTGGTCGATAGCATAGCCCTCATTACTTTGCAAATCGAATTTGGCATAGCCCACTTTGGCAAAGCGGCTGACCAGGCTGAAGAAGTGCTCAAACTCTTCGATACGGTTATAAGCAACTGTCTTATCCGTATTATCAAGGTTGATTAACATATAATTGATCAGATCTCCATTCGTATCATAGAGCATGCTGACCTTTGTGAGAATATCGAGAGCACCTTTTTTGCCCGTCGGATAATAATCTTCGTCCTTAATTTTATTAAACGAGTAATCCAACCGGAAAGAGACCGATTCTCTCCGGCTCAACTTTTCCCTTATTTCTTCAGGAATGATCGGATTCTCAAAAATATTAATGCCTAATGCCGACTCCTTCGAAGGAAGACCGAAGATCTCCACGTCCATATTGTTCATATCCACCAGATAGCCATTCTTATCGTAAAGCTCGATACCGACCGGGATATTCGTATAGATATTCCGAAGTAGCTTTTCGCTATGGTCCAATGCCTCGTTTGTTCGAGCCATCTTCGTTATTATACTGATGATATTGGTAATGGAAGAGAGCCATTGATAGTCTTCGAGGCTCCACATACGGTTATTGTCTACGATATCGATCCCCAGGTAACCCCATGAAATCCCTTTTATGATCAACGGAATCATAATCAGGAACGTGCGCCTCTCATTGTCAGATAACGTTTTTCTTCTGCCGCCTCCAAAGGTAATTCATCCAGGTTATTGATCAGGATCGGATAAAGCTTTTGTATCTTTTCGGTAGACCAGCGTAAGGTAGAAAGCGGTATGTTCTGCAAAGTGTCACGAACGGGAGCAATGCCTTTGCTACACACTTCATGGGTGCAGCTCAAAGTATCCCCTTCCCCATACTCCATGATATACGCACGTCCTTTCGTATAGATCGAAAACAGAATTTCCGTAAGCGCCAAATGGATCGACTTATGCAGGTCATTCGTCTGGATAAAAGAATGCAACGCCCTGGAAAGGCTGCCCAAATGCCTAAGCAGGCTGTCGATCTGACTATTCTCTACCGGTTGGTTCGCATCTCCTTCACTAAAAGGGATTAATTGCAAAATTCCGAAAGCCTTTATTTTACCATTGGACTCCAAACCATGCTTGTAAATCTTGGTACGGACGAATCTATATCCATAACAAGTTTTTATCGGAAAAGCCTGCTCATAAATTCCGATCTCTCTGAAGAAAGCAAACTCATTGGCAATCCGACTGCGATAGTCTTCACGAATCAAGGAATAAAAGTCAGTTATAGGTAATTTCGGCCCTTTCAGTTCCAGCAGGCCGATCAAGAAATCCGAGCAGATATAACATCCCTCTTCGAAATCCGTCTCCCACCATCCAACCTGGGCACAATCTAATAACGTTTGATACTGACTTGTTTCCATGAATATTCTTTTTGTCATTTACCCATTTATTACTATCACACAAAAATCGCTATAATAAACCAGACCAACAAATTTTATTCTACATAAAAAAGTTGCAGTATAAGCTAATACAAGCCCATACTGCAACTTAACCTATACATACAAAAGTATTATTTCAACTCTTTAATACGAATATTACGGAACTTGACAGGAGAACCATGCCCCAAGAAACCGATATGTCCTTTCTTATTGAACAAACCCGGATGTTCATGGCCGTCAGCTGTACCGTTCTTAGTCGCTTCGCGAATGTTTCCTTCTAAGATCACCACGCCGTTGACTGTCACCTTGATGTTATCACCATCGGCCACGATCTCTTCATAGTTCCATTCGCCTACCGGTTTAAACACACCCTGGTGATCTGCTTTTGCCGGAATGATGCCATATACGGAACCGTGATGCTGCAAAGGAGTAATATCCTTATAAATCGGATGTTCGCAATCCAGAATCTGAATTTCCATACCATGATATGCGGCATCGACACCCATCGGGGTACGGATACCGACACCGTTGTTAGCGCCCGGCGTCAACTGGAATTCGAAACGATATATAAAGTTACCGTATTCAGCCTTCGTATATAAGTTACCTCCAAAACTCTTGCTCGGTATCATAGAGATGCAACCGTCTTCCAGGGTGTAGTCGACCGTATTGCCCGTCCATTCATGCATATTCGTACCGTCAAACAAAACCTTGAAACCTTCCTTCTCTTCTTCAGCCGAAAGTTTGAACGGTTCCTTTCGTTCCAGCTCTTTTACATAAATATTCCGATAATAGACCTTACTGCCATGAGCCTGCAATTCGACCTGTTCGGTCGGGAAGATCGGGAGTTTACGATCCCAATAGTTCTCCAGGATCACATCATCCACGACTTTCTCTCCGTTCAACACGACCGTCACACGGTCACCTACCATCTTGATATAAAAGCTATTCCATTCACCCAGCTTATTATCCGCCACTTTCGACGGCTTGCTTTCGTTCACCTGGTTGTTGTATAATCCACCGGAACCGACCTGTGCTCCTACGTTGACACGTGAAGTATCCCAGATCTGTACTTGAGGCGTACCCCGCAAGTAGATACCAGCATCCGCCTCAGGACCGGCCGGATCGAGCATCCAGTCCACATACATTTCAAAGTCTCCGTATTGTTTTTCCGTGCACAGGTTGTCGTAACCGCTTCCATCAAATACCAACAGGCCATTTTCGACTTTCCAATCCCGACGCATATTTTCATCGGCTTTCGCCTGTTCTTTAGCCAACTGTGCCGGTTTCATTTTTGCACGGGCAATCGGGTTTTGCACCAAGCCTTTCCAGCCGGTCAGGTCCTTACCGTTGAACAAAGAAACGAATCCTTCGCCTTGCGGCATCTCGGCCAGATGTTTCTTGATAGCTTCCCTCTGATAGCCGGCATCCGGATTGTCAAGCACTTCCATCACCTTGTTCAACAGGGAACGGACATTCGCCCCCATATACTCCTTATTACCCAAAGCAATATTCATGACCGCATTGGCGGCAGCCTGTTGTACAGGTTTCTGATCCAGAAATTCCCCTGCATACAACATACCCAAGAAGGTTCCGGTATTTTCGATCTGCTGCAGAATTGCGATCTTTTGTGCATCCGTTTGAGCAATTTCCATTGCCTTACGCAAGCTCAACAAACGGTTTTCACCTGTAAATGCAGGATTGGAAACCAGTTTCACATAGGTAGTGAGAGCCGGGTCGAAATAATTGGAGGACAGGTTTTCCTTACAGATCGTATATAATTCGTCCGCCACTTCAATGCCTTTCCAGTTCAGCAGGCTTCGAAGGCAGCATCCCGTTTGACACCCGTACTGGAACGGAACCCCTTCACGATCGTCGCCAACGCATCCGGTTGTCCGGTAGAAGACAACACCAGATAATACAAATAATCCTTATTGCCAGCCTGCAACATACGACGTGTCACCGTTTCGACTCTGTCGGCAGCCGGAAGAGAGGATAATGCCGAAATAACAGCCCGTTGCATAGGCGGAACAGCCAATGCATCAGCCGTTTCCAACATTCCGCACATATTGGTTATATCCCGTTCTCCCACCACATCCTTCAAGCTACATAAGCCGCAGCTTTCACTTCTGGAGAACCCGTCTGGATCTGATCCAGCACGGTGTTGATATTGGCAGTAGCCTTACGCATGGCCAATAATTCCAATCCGGCTATTTTACCTGCATTGGCTGCAGAAGAGATGGCTTTCGCCACTGCCCCGTCGATATCTCCCGGGAAGGCGGCCAACGCATCCTGTCCCAGCAGAACAACCTGCTTGTCATCGTTCTTCAATAATTCAGCCAATGAAGGGATATAGGACTTATCGCCTATCTTCACTAATGTCCAGGTAGCAGCCTGCTTCACGCCAAAGTCTGCATCACCGAGCTGTTCCAACAGGATTTGCTTGGCAGGAAGATCAAAACGTATTTCCAGATTCTGGATAATATCGTGTTTGGACGGCTTCTTGGCCTCGCGTCCGATCCAGTTCAGGATATCTATTTTCAGTTCCGGTTTGGCTTTCGGAACCATTTTCATCAGTTCGATATACAACTCCTTATCTGCAAAATCGGAAGCGTAGCTCAAAGCTGCGTTCCGGTAGTTCTTGCTCGGATCTTTCATGGAAGCGAGAACCATCTTGGATACTTTAGCCGGTTCCTCGGCTGCTAAAAGTATCTGCAAAGCAGCTTCCCGTGTTTGCTCCTGTCCGGCCTTAGCGGCTTCTTTCTGCAATTTTTTCGCTGCTTTCATCGCTGCAGCACGATCACTCTCCACCAATCGTTTCAGCAAAGCGATATAGGCTTCGTTGGCACCGGTTATTTCCATTGTGTAACCGGCATTCTCGGCCGCTTTCGCCAAAACCGGCAAAGAATTAGAACCTCCGACGCAACTCAAGGCATACAAGACCTCTTTCTGCATATTCGGATCGGCTGCTCCCTGCAACGCCAACAGGACTGTTTCCGCCTCTTTCACCTGGGCATCGGCGATCGCGCGGATCACATCCTTTTGTGTTTTAGGAGATCCGGAGCGTCTCTTCAAAGCAGCAACCAGAGCTTGTCCGGCTTTTTCACTACCGTTGGCAGCCAGTGCACGGGCGGCAGGGCCGCTCAGCGACTCGTCATTCAGATAAGAAGCCAATGTTTCTATACATTCATCTTTTCCCAACATCTGAAGCTGACGGATAATAAACGCTTTTGTTTCACGCTCGTTCACCATTTCCAAAGCCTTCAGATAAGCATTTGCAGTCACTAACCGGGCATTCTCCTCCCCTTTCGCCATGACGTAATGCGTCAGGCCGCTCAAGGCGTAATCGACATTCGCGTTGCTGCCTTTACCCGGAGCATTTATCATGTTTACCAGCATCAGGACACCTTCTTCGCCGGTAGAGCTCAAATCACCTATCAGTTTATTATATGCCGTTTGTTTTGCCGCAGGCATCTGGGCCAATACATCGGCAGCGGTCGTTTTGGCCGTACGGCCCTCCGGAGTCTGCGCCATCAGCATGCTTCCGCAAAGCAACAGGGCAGCTATTGAAATATATGCTTTTCTCATATTACTCTCTATTGTATGTAATTGTCAATTATCAATTGTCAATTAATTAAATGTTCCAAGGCGCTCTCATCGGCTGATCCAGCAGACGATTCGCAGCCTCGTCGTCAATAAATTCAAGTTTCACAGGATCAAAATTCAGCGTTCGATTCAAACGCAAAGCCACTGCTCCCATATTGACAATAGTAGCCGAACGGAAACCATTCTTTTCGTTCAGGGCGAAAGGCTGACGTGTCTTCACACATTCGATAAAGTCCGTAACCTGTGGTTCCGGTTCGGGGAAATCGGCAAGCTTCTTTTCCCAATCGGGAATATTGCATACAAAATTCTTATAAACATTACCTTTCGGTCCGGCAATATACGGCGTATTCGGATCACCGAAATCTCCCCCCAAAGGACAATCTGGCAACCATCGTCATACGTGTAGGTGATAGAACGCCAAGTACCGACAGCATCCGGATGTTGTTGCGGAGCATCAACTTCCACTTTAACAGGGCTGGTATCGTCTTTACCTAATATATATTGTACGGGATCGATATAATGCTGCCCCATATCTCCAAGTCCGCCACCGTCATAATCCCAGTATCCACGGAAAGTCTGGTGTACGCGATGCGGGTTATAAGCTTATAAGGAGCCGGACCCAACCACATATCGTAATCCAACTCTGCCGGAACCGATTGCGGTTCGAGATATTCTTTTCCCACCCAGAAGAATTTCCAGTTGAAACCGGTATGCGCACTGATCGTCACCTTCAACGGCCATCCCAACAATCCGCTTTGTACCAGTTTCTTCAACGGCTTGACAGGAGTGCCCAGTCCGTAGACTGATCTGTAAAACGAAACCATGTATTCAGGCGGAACATACGTCCGTATTGCTGTACAGCTTCCATCACACGCTTTCCTTCACCGATCGTACGGGTCATCGGCTTTTCGCACCAGATGTCTTTTCCGGCTTTAGCGGCCTCGACAGACATGATGCCATGCCAATGAGGCGGGGTAGCGATATGCACGATATCGACATTCGGGTCCAGAATCAAATCGCGGAAATCATGATAAGCGGCTATTTTTTCCTTCACTAAGTTCTTACCCAGCTCAAGATGCTTCTTGTCGACATCGCACACGGCAACCAAGCGCGTACCGGCATAGTTCACATGGCCTCTACCCATACCACCGGTACCGATGATGCCCTTCGTCAATTGATCACTCGGAGCGATATACCCGTTCCCCAGCACATTACGCGGAACGATCGAAAAGAGCGCAACCCCTCCAAGAGTTTTCAGAAAACCTCTTCTGCTTGTTCTCATAGTAAAATAATAATTTATATAGATTAGCAACCAATTATTTAAAAATATAAATAATATCTGACAAATATACTAATTATCTAATAATCCTTGCAGATATTCACGTGTTTTTATCACATAATCATGTCTTGCACCGTTCAATTCACATTCAATAGTCAATGCTCCCTGAAATCCTTGCTTCTTTAGTTCAGCTATGACAGCCGGGAAATTCACCTCTCCGGTAGGAATGGGCACTTCCGCTCCCAATTCATACGGATTGTTCGGGTCCGGATATTTGCCGTCTTTAGCATGGAATTCCTTGATTAGGCTGCCAAACTGTTTCACGGCATCCAGAGAATTCGCTTTCCCGTACATCAATAAATTAGCCAGATCGCAATTGACAAACACATTGCCCGTTGCGATATCTTTAATGGCACGGATCAAAGTCGTCGGCGTTTCCTGTCCGGTCTCGAAATAGATCATCACACCACGCTGTTTGGCATAATTCGCCAAGTCTTGCATGACCTTGATAAAGTCCTTATATTGTTCAGAAGAGGGATCTTCGGGTATAAAGCCGAAATGAGAGTGCATGGCAGGAATCTCAGCCATCTGGCAAAAGTCGATCATATCCTGATACATAGCGACTTTTTCAGCCCGTTCCTCGGTCGGTACCAACCCGATCGTTGCCGGTCCTTGGCGGAAATTCCAAACACAATGGCTTCCGGGTACTCCGACAACCGTTGTCACTTTTATATTATGTTTCTTGGATGCAGCTTTTACTTTTTCCGCAAAATCTTTCGTGTACACTTTCTTTTGATAACTGAGTTCGCAGGAGCCGAATCCCTGATCATGCAATTCTTTGAAACTCTTGTCAATATCGCTCAAGTCATACTGGATCACACCGATCGTTATCTTATCCTGGGCTTTCATCTCGGAAAACACAAATAATAAAGAAAGAAGCAATAAAGAAATCTTTGTTTTCATAATCTGATATTCATTTTAATTATCCAACATTCGTTATTCTGTGCAAAAAGTTTCAAGCCAAAAAAATCCTGAAACTTTTGTTTCAGATTTTTCTTTTCGGTGAAAATTTATTTTCACTTGCGGGAAAATTTATTTTCACTGAGTAGAAACATTTGTTTCTATCTGCGAAACAAACTACACTCACCTTAAAAAAGAAAGAGGAACGGACCCAAGGGATCTATATCGTTTGGCCTTCCTCTTTCCTTTCACAAGATGAACAAAAGTAACAATTTATTCCATTGTCGGATTAAAAGTTCCGCCCCAATTGTTGTTTTGTTCGAGATTCGGATTTTCATCAAGATTGACTTTCTGGATCGGGAAGAAATAGAATGATTCTTCAATTACAAATTCTCTTTCCGCCGCTTCCGTGTAAGGGACTTGATGAACCACGTAACGAAAATCACCGGTAGTCAACTCATTGTTATTGATTTTGGTTCTGGCTGTATTCAAATCCATATCCGTACCATCCGGATTAATAGCGATCGCTTCAAGTCCATGCTTAGTCCAACCTGCCAACTTCATCATGTTACGCGTACGGCGCAAGTCCCAAAAACGGTGGCCTTCGAAACACAGTTCGATGTTGCGTTCATCCCAAATAGCCTGACGGATCTCTTCACGATTTCCGACTTTCAATCCGTAAAGTCCATCGTTCCCAACCTCGATTCCGGCACGTTGGCGAATCTGCTTCAACATTTCGACAGCGGCTTCCGAATGTCCGGTCTCATTAGCTGCTTCAGCATAGATAAACATCACTTCGGCAAAACGCATCAGGATGTAATCGATGTCATATGTCATCACCTTATCTTGAGTTAATGACAAATCGGCCGCTTTATAAATATAAAAGCCGGAGAAAATGTCATTATTCACAGCATTCGTATGCGCATTCGGATTTACACCGTACTGATCATCCGGACTACTGACTCCCAGCGCATTATATTGCCTGTAGTCTGCATGTTTTCCGGCCACTGGATATTCCCGGCCATTATATAAACAGACATTATTGAAGCGAGGATCACGATTCTGCCAGAAAGATTTCAGCAAAGCCTGTTCATCAGCAACATAATATTTGCCGCTCGGATCATCATACCGTTTTCCATCCAACATAGGAAAGCTTTTTACAAACTCCCAGGTCGGATTACTGTAAGATTTGTCACGGCTAACGGAAGCCGGGCGGGTCGTGTACTCCCAAGCTGAAGTTTTATTTGGATTCGAGTTTACCACCGGGAAAACGACTTCCGGCCCTTGTTCCTGTATCCAAATATCCGCATAATCCGGAGTCAAAGCTATACCTTTGGCCACACAAAAATCATACGCTTCTTTTGCTGCCACATAGGCTTCTTCCCAATAAGCATTGCCGTATGGATTACTCGGATTGAACTGCGGAGAAGCTTTCAACAAGAGCGTTTTAGCTTTCCATGCTTTGGCAAAACACTGGTCGATACGTCCGTAATCAGCTGAACTTCCAGCGATCTTCTCCGGCAACAATGTGATGGCATGATCCAAATCTTCAATCATAAATTGGAAACACTCCGGAGTAGAATTACGTTTTACATATAAATCATCCGTATCTTTGTCTTGCGGAACCTTTATATACGGGACACCGCCATGATGCAAAACCATCCAATAGTACATATAGGCACGCATGAAATAAGCCTGCCCCAACAAACTATTGGCGGTTTCACTATCCAGCAATCCTTCTTCCAAACGTTTTATCGCTTCGTTGATATGACGGATTTTCGTATATTCCCACTTTTTATAAGCGCTGCCGGTTTCCGTGATAGTCCCTAAATACCAAGGCATACCAGTCACTTGCTCCGAATTACCGTCAGCACTTGCCTCCCAATTGCCAAAACATTCCGAATAAAGATTGTTGACATAAGCCGTTGCCAGGTTGGCATCATGCCAGACCATCGACTCGTCGTAGCTGTTCAAATTCTCGATATCCAACGTATCGCAACTGGTTGTCATTCCTCCCAATACGAAGGCTGCACTTATTACGGCATATTTGATTTTTTTCATTTTCATATTCTTCCTGATTTAAAATTAGAATGAGAAATTAAGACCGAAAGAGAATGTCCGCATCAACGGATAGGAATCATAATACTTCTGCTCCGGATCCAAAAATTCTGTTACATCTGAAATGCAGAACAAGTTAGTCGCATTAGCAAATACCTGTGCATACGTGATACCTAATGGCCGAAGGATACTCTTCGGCAAATCATAACCGATATTCAAATTCTTCAAACGAAGATAAGCGCCGTTACGCATCCAAAAACTGGTATTTCCTGCTCCTGATTCATACCAGCTGTTACCTACGATACGCGGGTAAACACCATTCGGATTCAACTCAGGGTCGTACACTTTATCACTCGTCCAAATCGGAAAATAAGGACGGACAGCACCACCATGCTGATAGAAACCGCCATCAACACCACCAACAAAACGATCATACTTGCCAACACCTTGGAAATGCACATCTATCGTAATACCTTTCCATTTAATATTCCCTCCAAAACCATAATTGATTCGTGGCGTACCGTTTTCACTCAACAAATTATATGCATCATTGCCATCGATACGCCCATCGGGACCTTCTGTATACCCGTCACCACGTGTATCCTTATACAGAATACCACCCAGATACGGATCACGTCCATATTGTTTGAAACCTTGAGCTTTCAATGCTTCAACTTCAGCTGGATCCGTCAATAAATGATCCGCAATCAGACCGGTCAATATACCGTCAGCCTTACCTAACGGCGACAGGGCATACAAATTTCCTCCTTCCTGATAAGTAGCCGAAACATCCAAGACATCCCAACGGTCACGAGCAAAACCCAAGTTACATAAGCCGAATAATCAATCGCTCCGTTGGCCGCCTTGTCCATCCAAGTCAAAGCCAACTCACCTCCTCGCCAAGAACGCTCGGCATAGTTTTCAGGAGCCAACGCCTGGCCATACGTGCTCGGAAGCGTCACCGTACGCGGGCCAAGGATATCCACCTCTTTCCGGTAGAAAACATCCAACGTTCCGGACAACCGATTGTTGAAGAAACCGAAATCCAGCCCTCCGTTATAAGTGGTGGAAGTCGCCCAAGTCAGTGTCGGATTAGGAGTATCGCCAGCCACGATCGTATTGGCCAGATTGCTGCCAAAAACATACGTTCCACCCGTATTGTACTTCTGCAAATAAGAAAAAGCCGTAATCTTGTCGATCGGGTCCTTACTTAGATCCAAGTCATTACCGGTCGTACCATACGAAGCACGCAACTTCAAGTTACTCAGCCAGTCGGTCGTGTTTTCCATAAACGATTCTTCGCTCAGACGCCATGCTGCCGAAACAGAAGGGAAAAATCCCCAACGATGTCCATCTGGAAACAACGTATTGCCATCATAACGGAAAGAAAACTCGGCTATATACTTCTGATCGAACGTATAGTTAAAACGACCGATCCAAGAAAGACGTCCACCGGTATATTCTTCTGCGTCGCCCCAACGACGTTCGGCATCTTTCGAATAATTGAACATCTGGTCCAAGTTGGCCATCGGTTGTTCTCCTTTGGCCTGTATCCATTCGCCCCCGTTAGCAGCCTGTTCGAATACAACCATTGCATTGACATCATGTTTGCCGAACGTATTGACATAGTTCACAAACCAGTTGAATTGTTCAGTCCACAACTGTTTAGCCCGGTAATCCAAGTTCTCATAATTCTGGGAGAAATTGAACGTGTTGTATTCATTCAAGTTCAGAGGGGCCGGCAAGAAACGATTGCCTTCAGGATCTGCCTGCTGGAATTTGTAGTTCTTTTGGAAAGTCATGAAACGTTTCCGGTTATAGTCATGCCCAATATAGCTGCCCATAATCTTCGTGCTCAAACCTTTCGTAATGAAATCCAAGTTGAAATCGAACGAAACGATCCCATTCATATTGCGCCGACGAGTCTTCAGATAACGGTTGCCAACAACCTGGTCTACAGGATTCCATCCTTGCCATGAACCATAATCCTGATAAATCGGGTAATCAGTAATTGTGGCAGAAGGTGTCCCGTCCAAATTAGAATAGAACGGAGTTGTCTTCATCGCGTTGAACGTACAACGGTACAAATCATACACAGCCTGGTCGTCATCATCCGAGAACGGCCAATAGAAACGCTTGTCATTCGACTGATTCGCATCCAAATTGACATTCATTTTAATATATTTGCTCAACTCCACCGTTAAATTCGAACGCAAAGAAAATTTCTTATTTTCCAACGATACATAAGAACCTTCTTCTGCCAAGAAAGATCCCATAACATAATATTGAACTTTCTCGCTTCCGCCTGTCACACTCAAAGAATGTTTTGTGTTCCAAGGATTCTGCCAGATATAATCGTTTACATTATAATTGATGTTGTTGTCACGGAAGTAAGCATATTCCGCCTCTCCGTTCGGCTCTTTCGTGCCTTGGAAACGGGCTACTGCATTTTGGTAATCCAAATCATCGATGGCCGTCCATCTATCCGCAAACAGTTCTTGAGTCGGTTTGCTGAAAGCATAGGATCCCTGATAATTAAACACAGGTTTCTGATTTTTAACACCCCCTTTTGTCGTTACCAACACAACGCCATTACCGGCTGCCGATCCATAAATAGAAGCTGACGCAGCATCTTTCAGGAAGCTCATCTGATCGATTTCATACGGTTCCAAATTATCAAAAGCTTCTTTGTCGCGTATTACTCCATCGATAACAAACAGCGGATCGCCGAACCCGCCACGCATACGAATCTCAGAAGAAGCTCCCATCAGCCCGGAATTACCGGTAATAGTTGCTCCAGGAGCACGTCCGGCCAATGAATTGGACAAGTTAGTATTAGGAATGACCGACAGTTCTTCCGACTTCACATTCGAAATGGACCCTGTCATATTTACCTTTTTCTGCACACCGTATCCAACCACAACAACTTCATCCAATTTCTGTGTATCTTCATGTAAGGTGATTTGGAACGTAGTTTTATCTTTCGTCACTAATATTTCCTGGTCCAAATATCCGATATAAGAGACGAGCAAAGTAGCTCCATCCGGAATTCCTTCCAATGTAAATTCCCCGTCTATATTCGTTATCGTACCGACTCCTGCCCCACCTTTCAGTACAATATTCGCGCCAATAACCGGTAAACCGGTATCGTCGACGATAATACCCGAGATTTTTTTCTTCTGCTGTTGGATTGCCGTCACAATAGGTTCAGAATGGGCATTTCTTTTAGAAGTATCATCCTTCAAGAATACACGGTTATTTACAATCTTATAAGAGATACCTGTATTCTTAAATACCTCTTGCAGAACATTTTCGATATGTTCATTTTTAAGATTAACAAAAACTTTGGAGATTTTCTTATTTAATAATGTTTCATCATAAGAAAATTCATACCCGGTTTGTTCACTAATACTTCGTATGACGGTACCGACTGTCGTCTGATTTAAAGCCAGTTCCAGATTCACATACAAAGAATGCGCAACGTTTGTCGCCATAGCGGGCGATGCGGCTGACAAAAACATTGCTAATGTCGCAATTGAAGCATTTTTAATCATACATGTGATTCAATAATGTTAGTACTAAGTTTTAAGTTATATTTTTTTTGTGTTGTGTGTGTTGCTTTTCTAAATCTGTCATTTCATCATAGGCATTCATTTTTTATTATTCATATATAAAGATTTCACTTCCTTCTATCCGATATTGGATCGAAGCCAAAAACTTCAGGAGTTTCAGTATGTCAGACAAGCTTTCGTCCTCGTTGATCACACACCGAAACTTGCGCTGGGCAAGCTTCGAGGATTCCAGATTTATATTTACATTAAATTTTACGGAGAGTTGGTTAACTATTTCCCTAAGCGTGACATTTTCGAAGACAAACTGGTTCAGTCGCCACGCCGTACATATATTCACATCCACAAATTCTGTGGCATATTCATTTTTATAGTTATTATATGTCACCTTTTCTCCCGGTGACATATCTAAAACGGCTTTCCATTGCTTATCGAATAAAGCAACTTTACCTCTTGCTAAAACAGTTTCTACGTTTTGGTGTTTCTCGTCTGTTTTTACATTGAAAGCGGTTCCTAGCACCTTAATATTCACATAATTCGTCGAAACATATAATGGAGATTGTGCATTCTTTGCAACGTCAAAGAATGCTTCTCCTTGCAAGGAGAGCTTTCGGCTATTTTCGGTCAAAAGCCTCAGGAATCTTCAATGAAGCCCCCCTTTTAACCAAACCGGCCGATCCATCCGCAAGCATGATTTTTTTCACATCTTCCCCTTGTTTCACCGTAATCGTCACATAATTATCTGGTCTCAGATAATCCCATCCCATATAAGAAAAAGAAACCAATAGCAAAATTACGGCAGCATATCTCATCACGGAGTGAAATATTTGAAAACGTCTTCTACTATTGATTTTGGCATTCAACCCTTCCAATGCCTTTTCAATATGCTCAGACGTATTATATTGAGTAAACTTCCCCGAAATGCGAAGTTCCACCAATTTTGAAAAAACATATTCATTATCAATTGATAAAACACGCCACTCTTGCACTTTTCCCATCTCTTCGGGAGAAAGCGTATCGATCAAGTATTTCGCTAAAAGTCTATAATCAAAATCCATTTTTTTCCTTTTACCTATGCTAAACGAACAACTCGGGAAAAATACTGAGATAAATCTATTTTTTTATCTTTTCAAGAGTAATTTAGGACGATCATATCAAAATTAAAAATCATAAGCGACAGAAACTTTCAACACAACTTTTATTATCTCACGACAGCCACCTAATTTTTACGACGATATTCAGTCGGAGTCATCCCATAGTTTTGTTTAAAGGCAGTACTAAAATAACGGGCGCTGGAAAAACCTGTACGATCCGCCACATCCTGAATGCTCATGTCCTTATAGGATGAAAGCAAACGAGCAGCTTCGACCATACGGAATCTGATCACATAATCGCCGATTGAAATATCCGACAAATGGCTGAATTTACTGTAAAGTGTCGTACGGCTCATCGCCATACCAGAAGCAATAAAAGCTACGTTCAGATCCGGATTGGTCAGATTTTCATGAATCAATAGATTCAATTTCTGCATGAATTGTTCATCCGCATTGCTGACTGCATCATCCTTGGGAGAGAACAGGCAACCGGACTCCCGATAACGTGCCCGAAGTTGATCACGCAGCCTCAACACATTCCGCAAAATTACCATCAAAGAATCCACATCAAATGGCTTTGCCAAATATATATCCGCTCCCGACTTGTATCCCTCGACCGAACTTGCCGGGTCAGCTTTAGCAGTCAATAGTACTACCGGAATATGACTGACCTTCAAATTGTTTTTAACCCGCCGACACAACTCGTAACCGTCCATCCGGGGCATCATAACATCACTGACTATGATATCCGGCTGAGATTGCCCCAAAAACTCCCATGCCTCCTCACCGTCTCCAGCCACAAAAACATCCTTGAACTCCGCCTGCAAGACACTAAACAAATAGCTACGCAATTCTGGTTCATCTTCGACCACCAATGCCGTGTATTTAGCAAACAAGAAATCGGCTTGTACCACCTGGGGATTCATTTCTTTGTCATCAGCATTCTTCATTTCCGAACAAACGACACTGTCCGGTTCTTCAAATACAGACGCCTGCACTAACGGCAAATCAAAATAAAAAGTCGCACCTCTGTCTTCATTACTGTAAGCACCGATGCTTCCGCCATGCAGTTCCACCAGCTTACGGGCATATGCTAAACCGATCCCACTTCCTTTACGGTTATGGTCACCTTGGTAAAAGCGAGAAAAAAGACGATCCATATCCACATGAGCCAGCCCAATCCCCTGGTCGGCAAGAGAAATGCGCAGGCTCGTTTCCATACGTTCCGTACCAATGACCAGCGAAGTATTCGGCTCACTGAACTTCATCGCATTTATCAACAAATTGGACAACACGACACGACATTTGGCTGCATCAAAAGGGACTTTTTCCACCGAAGTATCCAACTTGTATTCCAATCGAATACTACGAGCCTCAAACTCTTGTGCAAAATCATGCGTTACCGTTCGTATCCAATCAGCGACATTGTAAAAACGAACATCCATAACATCGCCGTTCGTATCTGATTTTTGTGCGTCTAGCACCATATCAACAATTTCACGTATCCGACAAGTTTGCAACAACAAACCATCCAATTGCCTAGAAACATCATCATCCATCACTTTTCCGGATTTCAACAAACGTTTGAGCGGGGCGTATATCAAAGTCAACGGCGTACGAAGCTCATGGCTGATATTGACCATAAAACGGACCTTCTCTTCATAAAATTTACGTTCATGCTCTTTCATTTCCCAAGCGAGTTCCTGCTCTTTACGCTTCATAATCGATCGGATTACCCATGAGGTCATCGTCATCACCATCAAAAACAAAACTATCCAAAACCAGGCACGCTGCCATAAAGGAGGGATTACATCAACTGTCAGCAATTTCAAAGGTGCACTCCAATCACCATTCCGTTTGCTATATGAAACCCATAATTCGTAGTTACCGGGAGAAAGAGCCGGAAAAACAAAGGCATGACTAGATGTCTCCTGCAAATCCTCACGGTCTCCTTTGATATAAAAACGAAACAATTTCTTCCGCATCAAATCCTTCTCTTTAACAATGACACTCAATCCTAAAGATGAATAATCCCAAGGAACGGAAATAGCTTGCTTGTCAAATAGACCGTCCGGATGGACAAAAGAGCCGTCCAAGGCTAAGTTGATCAAGCTGACGGAAAAGTCCTCTTCGTCTTGAAATTTCTGATCTGGCCGTATTCGCACCACTCCCTCTACTCCTGCCATATAAATGTCACCGAGGCGGATTCCAACGCAGGCTGCGGCAAGAATTCGTGTGTAAAAACTCCATCAGACTCTCCAAAAACGACGATACGTTTCTCTTGAGGGACATATGCATACAATCCTTCATGCGTACTAATCCACAATTGCTCGCTGTTATCGAAAGCAAGAGACATAACTCCGACAAAACGCTTTGTATCAATCGTATCTATTTTTTGCAGAGTACGATCATAGGCATACAAACCGGAAGTCGTGCCCAACCAGAAACGTTTGTCCTTACCTTGCTTTATTGACGTTATCGTGCCAATTTCCTCACCGGGCAAAAAAACCGGACGTAACTCTTCGCTCGGAAAATCCAGAACGTAAAGTCCGGCAGATGTACCGATATAGCACGAGTCGCCCACGACGAAACGAGGACCTGAAAATTCGGCAACATGTTTTCATGCAAAGGTTCAAATTGACATTTCCGATAGTCATACACAAACAAATAATTATCGGTCAAAAGACAAAAACGATCATCATCCACACGGTACAGGCGAATCGCATTTCCACACAGAAAAAGATCGTTCCGGACGTCTCCCCAATTCAACGGGAATTCCCTGCATTCACCTGTATTCTTGTTAAAACGACAAAGTCCGACTCCAAACAAAGACAACAACAACTCCGAATCGTTATAAGGCATAATGGAGACGATCTTCATCTCCTTCGTCTGTCGATATCCCTGAAACGTCTCTTTTTCAGGATCAAACAAATTCATTCCGCCGCCGTCTGTACCCATCCATATTTTACCGTCACGATCTTCATACATAGACGCAACTGATTGGAAACTCAAGCCGTAAGTAGCTCCAGGAGGAGCATCCCGATAAGTAGTCATGTAGACAGGCTTAATACCAATTAAACCACCTAAAATACTACCGGCCCAAATATTTCCTTCATCGTCGATATACAGGCTGGCAAAAGAGTTCACCGGAAGAGAATGACGATCGCCCGGAAGGTGCATGATCCTTTCACGGACTTGGTGGCATAGTTATAAATATTGATGCCTCCTCCGTCGGTCGCCAACCAAAGTTCACCATCCTTTTCCCGCATATCCTGCACGACATTATGCGTCAAGCGCTCCGGTGTTTTCAGGTGCTCAATCAACCGTCCTTCGCGGTCGTAGCAATAAACACCTTTATTATAGACCGACACCCAAGTCCTTCCGTGTGAATCCAGAAATAGGCTGGTATATTCTTTTCCTGGGTAAACGACACTCGCTCCATAGTCCCCGTCTTCGGGTAATACCACCAAATGCCGTTTCCGCGGAAAGACAGAATGATCTTTCCATCTTTTTCGTCATACCAATAAGCGTGGTTGGGCACAGAGACAGGCATGGTATTCTTCAACTCGCACTTACCAATTTCTTTTCCACATAAAAATAATAATACACACCTTTCATACCAAAAAAATAGACTCCGTCCGACATAAGGAGACAGCAAGTCGCCACTACCGGTTCTCCATCCAACTCCTGACAAGCAAATTTGCGGGTATTACGGTCGAAAATAGCCAGTCCACGACTAGTTCCTACCCAAATATTCCGAGCCGCATCTTCTTCCAAGAAAACGACATCATTATAAGGAAGAGAATACGGATTATCTTTATCTTCTTGGTAAACCGTGATCTTTTCCCTGTCGAAACGGTTCAAACCAAACCGAGTCCCAATCCACAAAACCCCTCTTTCATCTACCAATACACATTTCACAGAAGATTGTGATAAGCCTTCCTCTAATGAAATTTGTTTAAAATAATACTTGGGAACTGCCTGAAGATTCCCTGTTAAGAATATAAAAATAATATTAGATATAATTGTATATACCTCCCAAACACTTGCATAATTATATATCACCCTTTGGCCTGCAAAAATACAAAATCATCCGAAATACAAGCTTTAAAGAATAAAAAACAATTTTTGATTTTTCTCGAATGGTATCGAACACAGAAAATACACCCAAAATCATAGATTTGTAACAAACAAAAATTAAACAAAAAATGTATCTTTCATACCATACAGACGTTGCGTTTTCAGCTTCCTCCGGCAATAAAAGTATTACCCCGGTAAAAGATATCAGATGGAGTGTCTCTGGAATGACTATTCTGAACGGCCCCCAGTACCGCAATCGGTCGGTGATACTATATACACCTTTACATCTCATTCCCAATGATAATCTCAAAGAATTGATGATTGTATGGCCATGTTAAAAATAAACAGGCTTCATTTTATACAAGAGCTTTACCACATCATCCCGAAATCACAGCAAATAACAGAGAACATGATCCTATATGCCCAAGCCAAGAAGGTCACAATTTCAAGCGGAATGATATGTCCAGAAGGTATTGCTTTCAATCTTCCTTTTCATGTCGAACAAATTATCCTAGAATCCAATATCCAAAATTTCGGTGAGGATAAAAGGCAAATATAGGAACATTTAGTACCTAGTTGTTGAAAAAAGCAGGCCGGACACTCCCGATATAAACAATCTCTAAGATCCCGATAAAAGCTCTTCTTTAGCCATCCGGATTCGCTGATTAAAAAAAATTTCGACTTCACTCCATAAATAATAAGGATAGCGAGGTGTTGTCAATGGAAGGGACACCTCTTTCTCGTTTAGCAGAAATTTCACCCATATTTCTCCCTTTTCATCATGACAAAAAATCCACTGTATATTAGCTGCCATCGGAGCAATCTCGTAATCCTTCCAATACACAGATACAGAATCAGGATCTGCAACACGTACGTCAGCATTTCGTATACCCATCAACGCCACAAAAGGTATGATTGTTTCTGCATGAGCAAAACGAAAATTTGCATGGTTATCCGACTTTGCATTTATCACCTCATCAGCAGTACGGATAAATTCAGAAAGCAAAGGCCACGCAATCGCTACTGGCAACATTCGACCAATCGGAGCGGAACTCTTGCTCATGTACTGCCGCAAGTTTTGAGTCTGCCAATAGCGGCTCCATTCATTCGAAGTAAAAGAACAGATCTCATTCAGAGAAAGTCCAGTATCAGGCAATATCGCAATAATTGAAAATAAATCCATCACAAAATCCCTATCTTCTTTCTCCGTTCCGCTTCTGAGGAAAAGTCGTTTCATAACAGTGGAAGTGGGTATCTTGATTTGAGAAAATTTCTCATAAACAGCAATCCAATCCCCTTTCTTCTTATAATTGACATAAGATTCATTCAGATCGAAAAAGCGAAGAATATCATCATATTCTCTTCCCTTGTTTCGCCTTATCTTCAATGACGGATTTTCTCTCAGCAAACAAGAGAGAAACGCGTCCATACTATTTATACAACGAGGCACATAAGTGGCTATCGCCTCCACCTCAGCCGAATCAGCAAATAAACAAGGATAATTTTTTGACATACGCCAAGCAATACCCTCTTGTTCTTTTTTGCCCAAAGAAGATAATTCACCCCATTTGCCCTTAAACTGCTCAGATACCTCTTGCATAAATAAAAGTAGATCCCAACCTTCTTTTGTCAACATTTTATGTTTTCCAGCTAATGACAGCCTTGTTATTACTTTATCCAACGCTTTCCCTGAAGTCGGAAATCGTGCACCGTGTCTTCCGAGATGGTTAATATAAAAAGGTACCATGCCATCCTGAACTAAATAAGATGAATTTTCCAGAGAAGGATACGGCATAGCCGTCCCTGCATATTGCTGTTCCTCTTGTCCTATTGATAAATGGGAATAAATAACAAACAAATATAAATATCGATATCTTTCTCATACCAAGATCATTTTATTTAGATTATAACAAGAATATCCAAATGTCTGTTCATTCCGACGGGTTAGTAGTGGCATTTTGACAAACCCGTAAAATGACCTCATTCCACAAGACACATACAAAATATATAAACAATCGGCAACGAGATAGCAAGAAGATGATTATTCTTTTTTTTTATCTTTTTACCAAAGTCTGAAATAGTTCTCCAAAATATTCTTCAAAAATCTTAAGTACACCAACAAAAAAGTATCGAACTTCTATTTCTTATAAAAACAGTAGCCCGTTACGGGTTCATTTACTCATTAAATTCAAAATCGTATGGAAACAAAAAGTAAAAAAGCAAAAAGCTCCTTCCTTAATTTAGGAAGTAACATGGGAAAAAGTAAATTATTGCAAGGTGTCGTCACATTGGCCGGAATCGTTTTGTATCTTCTCGCACGCAAATCAAAAAATAAGATAAGACATACATTTTTATTGATTTTGGTTTGCACAATGGGAGTCGCTTCTTTTTCATGCGGTAACAAAAGCCAAAAGAAAGTCGATCTCAACAAAGCATTGGACAATGCCATTGAAAGAGTGGAAGATGAAGCTGACAAATTAGACAAGACTTGGGACGACACAAAAAAAGAGACCCGGAAGGAAGCAGAGAAAGTCAAACATGAAATAGAAAAGATTCAAAAATAAAGAAAATATAGCTATGGACTTACATTCAGGATTACCATACTGGATAATCAAAAATCCACTGTTCGATTACTACAATCCGCTGAAAAAGGATCTGGAAACAGATATAGTAATCATCGGTTCCGGTATAACCGGCGCCCTTATGGCTCACGAATTGTGCCGGACGGAACTGGAATGTTGCGTCGTGGATAAACGGAGTATCGCCACGGGCAGTTCCGCGGCCAGCACGGCACTCTTGCAATATGAAATTGACGTTCCGCTTTGCCGAATGGCTGAACAAATTGGTGAAAAAAATGCAGTAACTGCCTACCGGTCTTGCCTGCAATCCATCTCAGACATCGAAGCCGTTTTGAAAGAGACGGATATCGATGCAGACTTTGAGCGGTTACCGAGTATTTTCTATGCCAGCGACGAAAAAGGAGTAAAACTCATCGAACGTGAATATGAAATACGCAAACGCTATGAGCTTCCAGTAGAATTGTTAAACAAGGGAGAGCTTCATAAGCGATACAAAATGAGAACATACGCCGGAGCGTTACTAAATCGTCAGTCCGCACAGCTCGATGCCTACAAGGCGGCAACCCAACTCTTCCGGTATCATATAAAAAAAGATCATTTACAAATATTCACCTATACAAAAATCTCATCTTGTGAAGAAACGCCTCAAGGTTGCCGGCTCAAAACAAAGGATGACCGGACCATCCGATGTAAATATGTAATTGTCGCCGCTGGATTCGAAGCCGGGCAGTTCTTACCTGAGAAAGTAATGAAACTGACCTCGACTTACGCACTTATATCCCACCCTATTGACAATAAGGATCTATGGCCCGAACACAGTCTCATCTGGGAAACGGCAGAACCTTATATCTATGTTAGGACCACTGGTGAGGATAATCAATACACCAACGATCAACTTCCTTTTTTTAGGGGCATCAAGATTCCAAATTCTAAATGCGGGTTTCAAAGCCAAGACCAAGCCTATAAACCAAATTGCAAAACCAACCATATCCGCTTCGTATTTACTAGCATAAAACAATCTTTTATTTGTTGATCTAAATCAACTTCCAACTTATACAATTCGAATTCATATTTATGCAGATAACTGCAATTTCCATCACAAACTTTTATATGTCGGGGGATCGTGTCAGAAGCCATCATACATCTGTTTCCGAACAAATAGGAACATCTAAGCCTGTATGCTTCAACAGCCAACGACTTTTCATATCCGCATCCTTCCTTATATGCATCGTGACAGATACGGTAAAGATGTTCATAATCCATTTGGACAGAATTCATCAATTCGTTTTTCAGAGTTTCTTCCCAATTCATAGTTATTTAAAATAGTTGTTTACAGAATCTTATTTTTAAAATAAACAACACGTATATAAAAATAGTTTACATAAAAATAAAACCTTAATCATATGCAAATATGACATTTAAATACACTTAGTATATCCCTACAAAAATAGATGTTAATATCCTCTCTTTACAACAAAACAAAAATCTTTTTATGGCTGTTTATTTAATGTGAATCGGGTATGGTACCAACACCTATATTTCACATGATTATTCTTTTATATTAATGCATAAAACTTAGTCATATGTATTTTATATGGTATATTATTATCGGAATCTTAGCCGGTTTTATTGCTGGTAAGGTTATGCGTGGAGGAGGGTTCGGTATCCTCATCAATTTACTGGTCGGCATAGCTGGCGGCCTGTTAGGAGGTTGGGTCTTCGGCCTGTTAGGCATCGCTACGGCGGGCATCTTGGGCAGTTTGATCACCTCTGTTGCTGGAGCTATCTTGTTATTGTGGATCGTTTCATTATTCAAAAGTCCACATAAAACAGATATATAATCAATTATTTATTCATCTTTTAAAACTATTGAATTTATGGAAACAAGTTGTTCAAAATTTTGGCTGGGCCTGGGTTTAGGCTCAATCATCGGTGTAGTAGCTTACCGTTTTAGCTGTTCTTCTAAAGGCAAAATGTTAAAAGAAAAAGCATGCTATGTCCTTCATCGGATGGGTGGTAAAGCAGAAGACATGATTGATTCCGCAAAAGACAAAGTTGCGGAAGCCGGAACAAAAGTGGCCGACAAGGTCGCCAAAGAAACTTTTAACATCGCAGAAAAAGCCGATGATGTGAAAAACAAAGTGCACAATTTTGCCGATAATGCAAAAAAGTAATTGAATGTGCCTCATTAAATGTATAATTAAAACTTTCGAGTTATGTTTTATCATGTAAAAGATTTGCAATACAACGCACGCGTTTCCGCTCCAGATCCACGTTTCGCACGTGTCCTCCTTGAGGCTTTCGGCGGCGCAAACGGGGAATTGAAATCAGCTTTGCAATATTTCGTACAAGCTTTCAGTTGCCATAATCCTCACCCTGACAAATATGATATGCTGATGGACATCGCAACAGAAGAGTTGGGACACCTCGAAATCGTCGGGGCTACCATCCAAATGCTCCTCGGGCCTGTAAACGGAAAAATGAAGGACGTGGTGGAAAACATGGAAATCAATATGATGATGAATGGCAAAGGAGCCAAAGAAGATCTCATCCATCAAGCATTCACAAATCTGCAGTTCTTGGTAACTTCCCCCGGAAGTCCCACACTGACAGACAGCAACGGAAATCCATGGTGTGCTACCTATGTATCCGCTAATGCAGATCTGACCATGGATCTCCGTTCCAACATGGCAGGAGAATGCCGTGCAAAGATCGGATATGAAAATCTTATACCGCTGACGGATGATCCCTACGTGAAAGAGACGCTCACGTTTCTTATGACACGCGAAGTAACCCATTTCCAACAGTTCGAAGCGACATTGGAGACCATCCAGCCCAACTTTCCTCCCGGAGTGTTTCAAACCTCCCCCAAATACAGCAACCTGTATTTCAACATGTCCAAAGGCAAAGATGCCCGCGGGCCGTGGAATGAAGGAGAAAGTACACGTTTGAAAGAAGAATGGCAATACATTGACGATCCTTTACAAGAAGTACGAAACACCAATGGGCTCGTCGACCGTAAACCGGCAGGTACATACCGCACGGAAAAAGAGGTCCAGGAAATGGACAATGAACTTGCCAAAGAACGCAGCGAAGAAGTCCTTTCTTCTTTACCCGACGGAGTCATGAGTTGGTGTAACTACCAAGATAAAAAAGGAAACAGAAAATAAACTGTCGCCAAGTAATATATTCACTTTAAAATTTATCAGATTATGAACAAGAAGAATGAAAAAAAGCAGGTAGAAACAAAGGGTACGAAAAAACAAACCCAGACTAAAGAATGCAAGTGCTCAACTTCAGAAAAAAAATCGGCCAAAAAGTAACCGAAACGTCACTTGTAAGTAATTAACCTATCGGGGGTGTGTCAAAATTCCCCCTTTCTTTTTTATGCTGGCCAACATATAAAGTAAAGTCTAAAAAAATTGTTTTGTATAAAATAAAATTAGTTCCTTTGCAAAGTCACTCGTTTTAAGAGATATTATAAGTAGAGAGTAACCAAGCAAAAGAAGACCTTGATATACGGGATGTGTAGCTTGACAACTTATCGTGTCAGGCTTTTTTGTAAT
>ENA-OQJX01000315-OQJX01000315.1-human-gut-metagenome-genome-assembly--contig:-NODE-315-length-28773-cov-3.275710_pt1 | contig 28773 bp, 23 predicted proteins | sample MGYA00242615_ERZ504782 | MGnify/ENA primary metagenome ERZ504782 (study PRJEB26092, sample SAMD00036354) | human gut metagenome | host: Homo sapiens | study: EMG produced TPA metagenomics assembly of... | reverse complement strand
CACTCAGAATCGAATTCAAATCGCAGAATAATCAATTTGAGATTTGTATTCTCAAGTTATCATTTCCTACAAATTGCTTGCTATCTCTTAACCGGCTCAGAAGATCAATCATTGAATCGGAATAATCTGCTTTAAAACTATCTACCCAATCAAATTGCATGTTAGGAAGCAATTGACCAAATGAAGCCAGACTCAATAATTTTTCCAGATCTTCCTTATGGACCACATCTAAAGGCGCCATCTTTTGCATCAATTGATTTGCTATAGTATAGTCATTATATACATGCCCCTTATTAAGAAAGTACCAATAACCATTTGCCGATGATATCTCCGTATCTCCTACCTCTTCCAACAAAAGACGTATCTTACGTATATTTACACTACGGTTATTAGAAAAACTCTCCTCTGACTTATCATACCACAACAATTCTTTTAACTTGATATTAGAAATCCCCTTATTATTCTGATTGGAATAAAGAATAATAACAGATAATAATTGACGCATGATAGGCGTAAACTTTCCGGTAATGTCTTTTAAATCCCGATTAATTACCTGAAATCCGTTTAGCATATAAATTCCTGGTGTGGTGTTCAATACAGGAGCTTCAAACGAGGAATATAGGTGGTCATTTTCTGGAATTTCTTTTTCACTATTTATATCTGAAACAACCCCTTCTTCTTTTTCACAAATATCTTGTTGCGGAATAGATATAGCTTCTTTCTTATCATGCTTTCTGCTATTCCACAGTCTCCACCCAATTCCTCCTAAACCTGCTACACAAATACATACAAACAGTAATTTCCACCAAGTCCCCCTGTTTTCCTGTACTGTTATATTTTGAATAGGCAACACTGGAGATGCAATAGAATAAATATTAGCTTCATAATTATTCCCCTCTACTTGGTGAACTGTTACAGCGTAATAACATTTTTCTGAAGCAAGATAAATTAAATCTGCATGAGAATTAACATCTAAGAAAGTATAAGGTATTGTATCACCTAAAACAGTTTCTTGTCCATTCTCCAAATTTAAATCTTTCAAAACCAGAGAAGATAGAAAACGACCTGAAGAAAAAAACAATCCTTTTGCATGTTCACCTTTTTCTACTTCATCAACTATCAACGTAGAAGCAGCTACCTCATCACAAAGATTCTCCGGTATAGCCCACTTTTTTTCCAAAGAATAATCATTCAAGTTCAATTTATACAAATCCTTATAATGAACGACCCCGTACTCTTGTTTACCCAAGTCATTTCCCAATCCTCCATAAATATAAACCAGCGAATCGGTCTTCCCTATGGCACTCAAATAGCGAGGAGTAATCACATCCGGCAACTCTCCCTTTATCACTTCACCCGACAGAGATATTCTATTCAACTCACGGTATACAAATGAAATCCATATCCCAGAATTTGTACAATGGATGAATCTTTTGGATTGAAAAACCGATTATGTTGTGTATAAGAAGACTGCCTTTTCCGTTGGATAGGAGTAGACCAACTTTTTGTTTGAAAATTGAAAAAAGACAAATTCTCCCCATCAGGCTTCTCAAAGTCATAATAAACCAACTGGCTACCTTTATCTTTCAAAGGAACAAAAAGAAACTGGTTAGTGATCCGATTTACATCAATCAATGGCGAGAAAACATATTCTTTAGTTGTACTCCGTATTAAATCATATTTGACAATACGATCTTTTGCAATAAAATAACATGCCGACTGATCTTCACACGGAACAGGAAAAGTCTTGGATGAAAAAGATAACGTTTTCCTATGTTTCCAATATATATGACTATTAATAATCCATTCCGGATTTGATATAAAAGCTGTCATCTGCCGAAACTTGTCCTGAAGCAAAGTGTCAGATACGGCTTGCTCCAACGACCATTCGTATTTTATGCTCCCAGGTTCCAGACCGATCTGTACATCCTTCAAAATAATAGGTGCCACGTCCGAAGTTGTGTAAGAAGCTAATTTATTAGCACCAAAGCAGACTTTAACAGAATGATTATCCGGGGCAGCAACTTTCTCTTTAGAAATAAGAGAACCATTGTTTCGGACATATAACGTATCATTTTTATACTCCAATTCTATCTTTATCCTATTCCACTCATGAATATCGATAGTCGCAGAAGAATGTATCTTTCCTAAATATTGCTGGTCTTTAATCAAACACAAATAAGGCTCTTCGTTCACAGGATTAACCAATATCAGATTGAGGCTATTTCTATTGTCAACAATCATACGACATACATAACCAAAATGCTCGCCTTTTTCCCTAATCTTCAAATCAAAAGAAACAGATAAATAATCTTTGAATCTCACTCCCTGATTGCCGGACGGTATGATGAATGAAGTACGTTCATCTTTTGAATATTCATAAGCATGAAAAGAAAGACCTCCGATATTTTCACCACCCCAAGTGACTATAGTCTTCGAGATAAATAAAATATAAAATAACAGTCGGATATATTTCATAGCAAAAGCTTATTTGAAGCAAAGATATAAAAAATATGTTTTTTCAATCTTAGGATATTAAAATAATATAGTTACTCTGCACCAATAACGAAATATATCCGGCTATTATACTCCACATCCCTATCGAACCGGCATCCGGGATGAACGCAGTTCTCCTCTCAAATATTTAGCAGCTTCACCTGCCAGCCAAAGATAATGATCGGGTGCTTCTCCTTCATAAGTTATAAAAGAACTTTCACCCACCGGAGGTGTATTTGTACATTTAAAGAAAGCTGTCCCCTCATCTATCTCATCAAACATTGCCAAATAAAGGCTCTCTGCTCCTGCATCTACAGCACCTTTCACCTGTTTCCAGAAGAAACGTCCCCCTAATCTCGGAATCATGTTCTGCGGAGCATCCTTTTTCATGTTATGCCAACTAAATCCCGGAAACAACACCGGCATATAATCTTTACCATTCGCTTTGCACCACTTTATATCTTCCTCTATCGATTTACGATATGCTCATACGTATTATTATCAAAACGTCCTACCAACCATGGATGAACAATATCCGCCTGTTTTACCAGTTCAAGCAATCTCGTATCAGAAACAGCATCTATCGTTAATGTCCGCCAATGAGTAGGTACACCTACCAATATGGAACAACCTTCACTCTTCAGGAAATCAATGATTTTCTTTACCTGCTCATATCCATATTTACGGCGATCATTAAACCCTATTCCCCAAACAGCAACTAACGGTTTACCATGATGATAAACATAATGATTGTTGTTCCGGGAAACTAGTTTATACTTCTCACACAGCTCTTTCCAGTCACGTATCAATATATCTTCTTCACCGGCTTCCATACCGGAAAGGTCATACATCAGGCAAATTGCCCGGTCATACTTTTCTGCCGAAAGAACAGCATTATTCAGTATCTTATTATAATTATCCTTCCCTTTCTGATTTCGTATAGAAACAACAAAACGTTGCATAAATACCCCATCAATTCCATATTGCTTCATCCATTTAAAATGCAGATCTGTAGTAGAAGCATCATACGAACTAAAAACCTTTGCTGGTGTCTCATCAGGTAACTTAAAAGCCGTTTCATAGGTTTTCTCATATTCAGAAACATCCGGCCAAAGATCAATGGTACACTTGCCCGGTTTGAACTCTTTTTCTTTTTCAAAATGTTTCCAACCCAAACCAGCACCGTCTTCAGGAGTATTAAACCAACCCTGATACCCTGCCATCACTAAATTCCTTATTGATTTGAAACGGACACGACTCATCGACTCCGTCGTTTTTGTTGCCGGATCAGACATCACCACCTCTTTAGGAAATTGATTTAAGGCAATAAATTCACTGATAAACCGATCCGGATATACTTTCACAAGATTCATCCCTTGATACCCTGTCCCCAGTACCTTTCCTACCGGACCTATCGTTATCATTTCCATATTGCCCACCTTTCCATAAGCATTGTTATGTAAATGCCCCGCAAATATTGCGTTTACTCCATATTTCTGAAACAAACGCACATATTTCTCTCGCATAGGCAAAGAGAAATTCGAATAATTCACAGGTTCATCCATCCGCTTTAGAAAAACAGAGCAATGAGTAAAAACAAACTTGAATCTGGCATCCTTCGTTTTCTGTAATTCCTGTTCCAGCCACTTAAATTGAACTTCTTCCCTCTCCTTGTCCTCTTCTTTTATTATATTTGAATCAATACCTATAAATGTACAATCACCATACCTGAATGAAAAATGGGTTTCTCCGTAGTTTTTTTTATAATTATCTATAGAAGCTCGGCTGACCTTACCTATATCGTGATTTCCCGGAATCATATAAACCTTTACTGAAGAGTCTATTTGAGCAATCATCGACTTATAAGCAGCAATCTGTTCCTTACTCTTCGAATTATTTACAAAATCACCGGTTATCACCACAAACGGAGGTTTTAACTGATTTATAGCTGTCACAGCCTTATTCATAGCCTCTGTTTCTGCCGAAATACTCTTATTATTATCTATGAAGCCAAATTGAAGGATCACTTAATTGCAAAAAGAAAAAGGGAGCAGAATCCGCAGCTATCCCATGAGATACAAAAACAGCCAAGAGAAAACAAACGACCGATATTATTTTCTTTCTCATAAATTATTTATTGTTATCACGAGATACGACGATCTGCCTGATGCGTCGTATCCCGTTATTAATAACTATTACTTCTTAAATTGATTTCTGGTTATCTTCAGAAATTCTGATTTGTTTTCCTCCGTCGGTTCCAAATTCGTTCCTTTCTGGTAATTATTCCATGAATTGACTAACACAATGTTTTTACTTCCGATATTCCGTTTAGCTACATTACAGAAATTAATATAATCAGCAGTTTCTCCATCTTGCCCGAAAGTATATTTATAACTTGAAGTTGAATTGATACGGTCATTATAAGAAGGAAAGATACAAGGAACAAAGTCTGTATTCCATTTGGATATTGTAGTCTTCCAATTGGCCCAATTCAAATCAACAAAACTGAAAAAGGCATAATAACGGTCATACATATTCGTTGACCAGTCGTTCACTGTCACTCCATCAAAAGAAGCAATCTGATGTTCCTCATAATTCACCGGAGCTACCCAACCGGTAGTAAATTCTCCAATCGTATAAAGATCATACCCCAATTCTGATACAGCCTTCTTTAATGCCGGGATGACCAAAGAATAATCAATACTCTTCAATGCAGAAGAAGAAAGGTTAGACGGAGTTATTAGAATAACCGGTCTTCCGTTCATTTTATAATAGGCCTCATCATTAAATAAAGGCACTAAAGTATTCGTAAAGTCATTGATCATCTTATTCAAATTCTCTTCCTCTTGAAGCGGTTTGTCATTAGATACTTTCAGATGTTTGGTGTTATAATTGATCACCAAGCGGACTTTTGCATTGGTTGCCGTACGTACAGACTTAAAGTTTGTAATCAATGTATTATCTGCTGAAGCAGCATCCCAAGTAACTATCAGAAAGTCCAAGGCAGCCTCATCCGCCCAAGCAAGCTGTTGCTGTAACACTCCACTAGTTGTAGACAAATATTCACCCAACAAAGGAGTACCGGCATATATTTTCTTACCGGACTTTAACCAACTGGAAGAGGAAGTTATATTGGTATAATAAGCACCGACTATCGCATCCACAGGTAAATCCGTCTGTGGTATATCATACACATATTTGCTCTTATCAGGAGCCAAATGATCGTCTTTATCACAAGATACAGCTAACAAAGCGATGAATCCGAGCAATATAATAGTTATCTTTTTCATATCCTTCATTTTTTAATTATTCGTCAAATAAGGGTTAGTCTTAGTGGGCAATGCAAACCATAACTTAGTCGACATTGCATCCTGTCCACCATCGAGATTTGCAATACCTTTCGTCAATTCATATTCATTGTTTGTTTTCTCGCTATCGGGATATACCAATCGCTGAGGAATATAAGCATAAGGATTATCCTTGGTGCCGGCATTTACAGCGCCATATCCGGTTTCCGGCTGGAAATGCGGCGGAAATTCCAATACTTGGCTACGGCGAATCAGTGTCCATGCATCCAACGATTGATAAAACATAGCTATATATTGCTGCATGATAATCTGACGATAAATCGGATCAGGTTCATCAGAAGTAATAGCAGAAGATACAATGCCGATAAAATCTTTATAATAATCTTCACCTTCTTCTGTGACTGTGAGATCTGTCAATGTATTCCATTTAATTCCCGGAGTCTGAAGATAATTATTTACTTTTCCACCGTCTACACCATATTGTGCCATTGAAGCATTCACACCAGCATTGTAATAAGCCTCGGCTGTTTGCGAACCACTTCCCAAACCTTTATGAACCAATTCACTTTTCAACAGGCACACTTCTGCATAATTCATAATTACTTCTGCATAACTCTGCTCCGTGAATTTATCCTGTAATTGAGAGTAATCATCTGCCGTCTTTCCACTGTGCGGATTGGGAGACAAGCTGACTCCCGAAGGCAAATTAGAAACTTTCGGTTGCCCCCAATAAGGTGCCCAATGGAAGTTATCAGGCATAGAAGCAGCATTGGCAGGAGTGAAAAATTTCTCCAACCGCGGATCAGCATAGGGAGCCATATACATCAGAATCGATTCGCCGGCAGAGTGAAGCTTATCCAAATTACTTTCACGGTTGATAACCAGATAATCATAAAAATAATTTCTTGTATCTGCGTTATCTCCCATTGCAAAAGACAATTATCTTCATTACTTGTCATCAAGTTCTGTTCATTTTCCATAAGTTCATCAATCACTTCAGTCGCTTTCGAACGGTCAGCATTACAAATACGAACGGCCAAACGCAAACGTAGTGAATTGGCAAACTTCTTCCATTTCAATAAGTCGCTAGATTTCTGTCCTGAAGGAAAAATAGGGTCTGCTTTATAAACATCTCCATCCATCTTCAACCCGTCGGCACATGCTTTCAAATCATTCAGCATAGCATAATAAATATCCGATTCCTTATCGTAAGGCACTCTCTCGCCGGCATTAAATGCCTGACTTTTAGGAATACCTCCCCAAATAGAAACTGCTTGTGAGAAAAGATAGTTTTCCCATATTTTAGCAATAAGTACACGATTGTGATATTGCTCGTCATTTTCCATTTGCGTTTGTATAAAGTGAACAGGAAAAATAGCATAGTTATATACATTCTTCCAATATGAATCATTGGTTGAACCTTGATTTCCATACCGTTGTACCTGTCCACCGGTAGCTCCACCATAATAATGGCTATAGTTGGCCAACAACACTTTTTTCATACTTCCGCAAAAAGCATTCAGTGTATAATAAGAACTCGTATTAAACAAATATTCAGGATTAATTTCATTCAGTTCATTGGGATTGGCATTGGCAGATTCAAAGTCATTCGTACACGAAACGAAAGAAATGGCCATTGCAGCAAAACCGGCTAATAATATTTTAATCTGTTTCATAATATTCTATCTTTAGAAGGTTAGTTTAATATCAAATCCGACAGAAGATACGGGCGGCATTCCTCCATATTCTATACCTTGAGCATTTCCTGATGAAGAAGAAGCCTCCGGATCTATGCCTTTAGGAGTGTTTTGATGAAGAATAGCCAAATTACGTCCTACCACAGCCAGTCGTAGACCACTAATCGGTAATTTCTTTAGGATAGACTTCGGAAGACTGTAGGCAACAGAAAGTTCACGGAATTTAATGTAGGAAGCATCAAATACAGATCTTTCATCAAAACTAGCATAGCGGTTATTAGGTTTGACAAACAAGAGACAAGGCGTTCCATCTTCAAAATAAGCATCCGGATATTGATAACCGGAAGTTGCCTTCGCACTACTCTCACCATAGATCACATTACTCAAATAATAGCCTTCACGTCCTTCGGCAGATTCGGCAACCACACCGGCTGTTGTCGCTCTATTCCATGTTCCCGAATAAAGAGTTCCTCCAATACGTGCATCAAACAGGAAACTAACTGTAAAATTCTGGATTCTGAAATTGCTTCCAAAACTTCCCGTCCATTTCGGCTCGGCACAGCCTAAATATTGCGTATTATCCGTTACCAATATTTTACCTGAAGAATCGACTAATTTACGTCCCTGGTCATCACGTTTCCAAGCACGTCCCCGAATGACTCCATAAGGCATGCCTTCTTCCAACATGATACTGACATTACTTGATTTCAATAATTGCACATTAGGATTTCCGTCCACTACCTTAATTACTTTCGACCGATTACGCGCCCAGTTGATATTCGCATTCCATTCAAACAATTTGGTCTTGACGGGAGTAGCAGACAACACAACTTCCCATCCTTGATTACGTACATGACCTGTATTCAAGAATTTAAAACTATAACCGCTAGGCACCGGCAAAGCGACTTTCGTTATCAAGTCATAGGCATCAGAACGATAATAAGTTACATCTACACCCAAACGATTATGAAAAAAGCGGAGATCAGCCCAAGTTCCAAAGAAACGGTTACGTTCCGGCAAAAGTTGATCATTATTTAAAGTTGTACTAATGGTTTGCAAAGGTGAACCATTATAAATGCTACCCAACTTATAGGTTTGATTAATCCGATATGGATCTGTGTCAGAACCGGCATAAGCAAAAGAAGCACGAATCTTACCGAACGACAAGATAGGTGATTTGATCTTAAATGCATCGGTAAAAATAAACGTAGCACCAAAAGAAGGATAAAAATAAGAGCAATTATCCAGTGGTAAAGTAGACGACCAGTCATTGCGGGCCGTTACATCTAAATAAACATAACTATTGTAACCTAATGACACCGAGCCATAAGCAGAACGGATTATCTTCTTAGATTGCAGTTGAGTGGCACTAGGATACTCATTCGAGTTAGAAATATTCTTGAAATCAGGAACCAATATGCTATTCACGCTTTCCGTTCTTTTCTCCGAGTTGCGTTCATATCGGCTAATACCGGCAATGGCATTGACTGATATTTTATGAAATGTTTTATTATACATCAATAAAGCTTCAAAGTTAGTAGAAGTACTGTTATTGATCCAGTTCTTCATACCACCGTCCACATCACTACGTGCACCCAGATTAAAAAACTCCATTCCTTTCCACCAATAAGCATCCAGTCCGGCTTTACCTACCGCCTTCAAGCCCGGAAGTAATTTTACTTCCAGATTCATCGATCCGCTCACCCTGTCACGCGTGTCAGAGTTCGTGTTTTCATAAATATTCCAATACGGATTATAACCACGTTCACCAATCGGAATCATTTCATTTCCATTTTCATCCTTATAATGTTTCAATACATCAATAGAAAGCGAACGGGGAAGAGTAACAAACGCATATATAGGATTCTTATCCGAACCATTCATATATTGACGGTTGTCTACCTTTTCATGTGAGTAAGTCATTTTAGAATCTAAAGTCATCCATTTGGTAATCGTATTCATCAACCGGAGATTGAATATATCTTTAAAGCTTTCATTGATACCGTGTACTACACTATTACCCTTACTTCTCGTATACGATACGCGATAATTATTCTTTTTCGAACCACCTTCCACAGCCAATGTATGCGTGTACCGATGGGCGGTTTCGTAGAAATCCTTCACATTGTCCGGATGTGAAGAATGAGTAGTAAGTACACCGTCATGTCCATAGATAACCTGATCCCACAAAGGTGCTCCCCAGCTACGCAATTTAGCTCCTGCAGAAGAATTATAACCACTGAAATCCGGTAAATCTGTTTGCAACCTGTTACCATTAGGTTGAAGTGTCAGTTTATGGTCAAGCAAATAAGAGTTCTCTCCTGTTCCCCAACCATTCTGATAATCTAAAAACTGGTTCACTTTTTCAAATTGAAAATTTCCGCTATAAGATACTTTTGTTTTTTCGAATGTGCTCGAACGTTTAGTTGTCACCAATACAACCCCCTGTGCTGCACGCGAACCATAAAGTGCAGCTGCATTCGGTCCCTTCAGGATTTCAATGCTTTCAATATCATCCGGATTGATATCCGCTACCGGATTACCAAGGTCGGTAGAACCTGTACCACCATCAACGGTCACACTTGTATCACCCGGTTCGTTTTCAATAATCATACCATCAATCACGAATACGGGCTGTGAGTTTTCAGTCAGTGAGCTTGTTCCGCGAATGACAATGCGCGCACTACCATTGCTCGTTCCCGGAGGAGTAATGGTAACCCCCGCCACCTTACCGGAAAGAGAAGATATCAGATTGCCACTACTATTTTCTGCCAAAGCTTCCGCATTTACACTCTGCCGTGAATAATTAAGACTCTTAGCTTCACGCGTCACTCCGAGAGCGGTAACAACCACTTCATCAAGAGCCTTCGCCGTGCTGGCCAAAGATACATTGATATGAGTCAAACCGGTAATTTTAGCCGTTTTCGTCTCCATTCCGACATACGAAAATTTCAATTCTTGACATCCATTAGGCACATTAAGTGTAAACATACCATTTATATCGGTAATTGTACCTACCGATTTAGCGTTCGTCTTACCATCCGGATCAACAGCTACCACCGTAGCTCCTATGATAGGCATTCCATCCGCAGCATCTGTCACTTTACCCGTTATACGCTTTCCTTGCGCATAAACCCAATACACTTATTACTAAAAAGAATAAGAATAGGAAGTAGTTTTTCATAATACTTAATTATTAAATTAAAGAATACAGTATTGATTAATGCATTAAAGATGAACCAAAGATATTTTATTGTGATTAATATTAGATTAATATTCTCTTAATGACGGGACTTTACAAAAAAATATTTGTAGAAGATAGATTTTAAGGTTACATTAAGTTTTCATTAATCAAACCATCCTATATTTACAGCAAATCTAATTAAAACCATCGAAAAATAAAAAAATCTGTTTATGTACAAGAGAAAATTCATTCCGTTAGTACTGTTAATGATTTTAATCGTCAATGGATGCAGCAACAAGCAAGAGGTAGTGTTAACTCCGGTTGACTATGTAAATCCTTATATGGGGAATATCAGCCATTTGTTAGTTCCTACTTACCCAACTGTCCATCTTCCCAATAGTATGCTCCGCATCTATCCGGAAAGAGCAGATTACACCTCTGATAAAATAAAAGGCTTACCGGTCATTGTCACCTCACATCGGGGAAAGTCTGCATTCAGCCTGTCTTTCTATCAGGGAGCAGAGAGCGGATTACAACCGGTATATTACTATTGTTATGATAATGAAGTGATAAAACCCTATTCCTATTCTTCCTATTTTGAAGAAGAAGAGGTTTCCACTAAATTCGCTCCCTCTCACCAGGCAGGAATCTATGAACTAAGTTTCCGGAAAAACGATGCTCCATATTTAATACTTAGTACTACCAATGGTGAGCTTAAAACTACGGAGAATACCATTTCCGGTTATCAGAACATAGATCATCAAACCAAAGTATATGTTTATATGGAGACTTCCGCACTGCCGGAAAAAACGATGACTGTCAGCAAAGAAGAAATAAATCACAGCCACACTGCCATAAAAGGCAAGAACGTGGGTATCGCTCTCTTATATTCAACAGATATAAAAACAATCAAAGTTCGCTACGGCATTTCCTTCATTGATGAAAAGCAAGCAAAAGCCAACCTACAGCGGGAAATAAAAGATTATGATGTGGAAAACCAAATGAACATTGCCAAAAACATCTGGAACCAAACATTAAGTAAAATCAAAGTGGAAGGAATAGACGAAAATGCAAAAGCAATATTTTATACTTCCCTCTACCGGACTTACGAACGGATGATTTGCCTTTCGGAAGACAACCGCTATTACAGTGCTTTCGACAATAGTATCCACAAAGATTCTGTCCCATTTTATACCGACGATTGGATTTGGGACACGTATAGAGCAGTCCACCCCTTACGTGTCATCATCGAACCACAAATGGAAGCTGACATGATTCAGTCTTTTATCAGAATGGCACAGCAAATGGAACATAACTGGATGCCTACATTTCCTGAAGTGACGGGAGACAGCCGTAGAATGAATTCCAATCACGGTGTAGCCACTGTTATTGATTCATATATAAAAGGAATCCGTAACTTTGATTTATCAGCTGCTTACGAAGCCTGCAAACTTGGTATTACAGAAAAAACGTTAGCCCCGTGGTCAGGCATAAAGGGAGGTGAAATCACAAAATTTTATTGGGAAAACGGATATTTACCGGCATTGGCACCGGGAGAACAAGAAACAGCTGACGAAGTACACCCATTTGAAAAACGCCAACCAGTAGCCGTCACTCTAGGTACGTCTTACGATGAATGGTGTCTGGCACAAATAGCCAAACAACTTGGGTATGAGAAAGACTATAACTACTTTCTACAAGGGAGTAAAAACTATCGGAATATTTTCAATCCTGAAACAAAATTCTTCCATCCCAAAAATGCAAAAGGCGAATTCATAGAACCCTTTGATTATGCCACTGCCGGTGGATTAGGTGCTCGTGAAGCATACGGCGAGAATAACGGTTGGATATACCGATGGGATGTTCCCCATAATATTGCTGATTTAATTGAACTGATGGGAGGGAAAGAAGCATTCAGAAATAATCTTGAAACGATGTATAACACCCCATTGGGCGAAGCCAAATATGTATTTTATGCGCAATTACCGGATCATACGGGTAATGTAGGTCAATTTTCAATGGCTAACGAACCCAGTATGCACATTCCTTATCTGTACAACTATATAGGAGAGCCCTGGAGAACTCAAAAAAGAGTAAGGACATTGCTCGATGAATGGTTTAGAAATGACCTGATGGGACTCCCGGGCGACGAAGATGGCGGAGGAATGTCAGCATTTGTAGTCTTCTCTATGCTAGGTTTCTATCCTATTACTCCTGGTTTGCCTATTTATGTCATCGGAACTCCTATGTTCGAAAGAGCAGTTATTGAAACAGGAGCCGGAAAATCATTCGAGGTCATTGCGCACAACTATTCGCCGACAAATAAATATATCCAATCAGCCAAATTAAATGGCAAAGATTGGACCCAATCCTGGTTCGAACATAAAGAACTGATGAATGGCGGCAAACTGGAATTTACAATGGGAAACACTCCCAATAAGAATTGGGCGGCAGACAGTGTCCCCCCTTCTTTTGAAATAAATAAGTAACAGAATATGAATAAAATATTATTTGTCCTTTTATCGCTTTTGACTTCTCTGCAATCATACTCCCAAGAGCAAAATGAAAAAGAAGTTTCATTTCTCTTGTTGGGAGATATACACTATGATTTATTGGAAGATCACGATATGGAATGGTTATCCACCAAACCGGATGATCTGCGCCAAGTTACCAAAGAATATTCAGTATTCACGAAAAATACATGGCCGGAATTCTCCCGGATAATCAGCGGGCAAGTTCAAAAACACCAGCCGTCAATAAAAGCCGTTCTGCAAATGGGGGACTTGTCAGAAGGATTGGCCGGTTCTCCACAAAAAGCAATACAGATGGCTAACAGTGCCTTTAAAGCTGTCAACAAAATGAATCTGAAAGTACCTTTCATTATGACTAAAGGTAATCATGATATCACAGGCCCAGGGGCTAAAGAAGCTTTTGAAAAAGTATACTTACCCAATATGGCAAGGTTGGCAGGACATCCATCCTTACAGTCAGCCAATTACACTACTACTCTTGATGATGTATTATTTGTGTGTTATGATCCATGGGATCGGAATCCGGAAGGGCTACAACAATTAGAAAAGTCATTAGCCGGCTCGAAGGCAACTTACAAGTTTGTCATGTTACACGAGCCTGTGATTCCGGTAAACGAAAGATGCTGGCATGTATTCCGACAAGATAATGCCAAGAGGGAACAATTGCTGCAAATCATTGCCAGTCAACAAGCAATCGTGCTCTGTGCACATCTGCATCTATACTCCGTTGTCTGTCGGGACACTCCTTGGGGACCTATCGTCCAGATTCTCGTCAACAGTGTCATCAAAGATAAAAATATGCTGGTTCCGAAAAATGTAGTTGCAGACTATGGTCCTGAATTTGTAACGGCACACCCACAATGGCAACCTTCTACTCTACAACAGCGTATGGAATGGATTGATAAAGAAACTCCCCATATCCGTTTTTTCAAACAAATGGATTTACCGGGCTACGGCATCCTTTCTATTGACAAAGAAAACAACAAGATGCAATTAGAATATTATGCCGCATTTGGAGAAAAGCCATACGATACAGTCAACATATCCGAATTACTTACTTCTAATTAAAAACATATTAGCCATGAATGTAAAATTTAAAGCTTATTTATTTTCTCCTTATTCTTTTGCTATAATCTATCAGCACAAGAAATCGTCAAAGGAGATTTTAAGAACGAAAATCCACAAAGTTCGTATGTTCCTTCATTTGACATGGATGCTACCGACAAACCGGTGAAGAATGTCATCTTAATGATAGGTGACGGCATGGGACTGGCACATATCTGTTCAGGAATGTATGCCAATCAAGGACAGCTTACTATCACTAATTTAAAAACATGCGGTTTCGTCAGAACGCAATCCGCCAACAAGTTTACAACAGATTCAGCTGCTTCCGGAACTGCTTACTCAACCGGAAAAAAAACTAAAAACGGAGCACTCGGAATGGATGAAAATAACCAAGTTATTCCCAACTTACCGGAGAAGTTATCCGGCTATGGCTACATTTCAGGAATCGTTACCACTGACAATCTCGACGGAGCTACTCCTGCTGCTTTCTTTGCTCACCAACCGGAACGTGGAATGTCTAAAGAAATATGGGCAGATCTTCCTAACAGTAAGCTGACATTCTTTTCTGCCGGTAGTTATGAACTATTTGAAAAACAAGCACCAAACGTTCAAAAGGAAATCAAAAAAGAGTTTACCATCATAGAAGAACCGAATGACAAAGCCATCAAGAAATCTAAAAAACTAGGATATTTACCCACAAAGAGCAAAACGGCTTCTGTAAACGAAAACCGGGGAGATTTCCTTCCGTCTACCACCCAAATGGCTATTGACTATCTTTCGAGCAGGAGTACTAACGGTTTCTTCTTAATGGTAGAAGGTGCCCGAATAGATAAAAGTGCGCACAACAATGATTATTCGGCAGTTGTCCGTGAAGTATTGGACTTTGACAAGGCGGTAGAAGCTGCTATCAGATTTGCAGAAAAAGATGGAAATACATTAGTGATTATTTCAGCTGATCATGAAACCGGAGCATTAGCTTTACGTGACGGAAACATAAAAGAAGGCAAAATGAAAGCAATGTTTGTATCTAAAGGACATACACCAATCATGGTTCCACTGTTTGCATACGGTCCACAATCCAAGCTTTTTGGTGGTGTTCAGGAAAACAGCGATGTTAGTAATAAAATTCTCCAATTACTCGCTAAATAAGATATAAAACAGATCTGTCATTCAAACTGAAATAAGAAAGAATTTCTTCTTTGCATATAGAAAAAATTTCTTTCTTATTTCTTTTCTGCCAGATAAACACCCAATTATAATACAAGCTGCCCCATCAAAGTAATCCATGTAATTCGCAATGAAGCAATTGCCGTATTTCTTTATTTTGAGAATACCCCTACTTTTTCTATCTTTAAATAAAGCGATTATGACTACTTTTAGAATAGGATAAAAGATGATCAAAGCCCTCGCACCCCAAATGGTTAAAAGTAGACCTTGCAAGATGGGCATTATTTGAATTTTATATGGATCCTTGAACAATCCTAAAACACATAAACTTATTCCACTTAAAAAAATCACTAAAAAGAATACTGCACATAATAAAAATGGGAAACGGACCGTCATATTCAGTAAAATCGGCTAATCCAAGCCATTTCTTCCATTTTCTCCGCCGTTCTTTCCTCCTTTCTTCCGGTTCCCTTTCTTTCCTCATTCTCTCCCACTCTATCACACGCCGACGGAATTCCTCTTGGGGACGCTGTAAGCTGAGATTGTATCTCCGCATCTTTCGCTGATGCTGTTTCTTTTTCTTTTGTCATTCTTGTATTTGTTATTTCTTATGTGTTTTTACCTATTTATTTCTTTTCTGCCTGATAGACTCCAAAAATAATGCAACCTGCTCCCAATAATGTAATCCACGTGATTTTTTCGTGGAGAATGATAACCGAAGCTACCATAGTCACCAACGGATTGAGATAGATATAATTGGAGGCTCTAACGGTTCCCAACTGTTTCAATACCACATTCCAAAGGACATAACAAACCAAGGATGCCAGGACGGCCAGAAATAAGAGATTGGATAATACAACCGGTTTTAAAAGTACATCGAAATCCGGTTGCAGCGGATGAAGAAGAAAGGCGGGAAGTATGGTCAATACTCCATAAAAGAATATTTTGCGGGTGATAAATACAGTGGGGTAACGCCCTGTCATTTTCTTTATCACCAAACTATAAAATGCCCACGACAGGGCGGCAAGTAAAGTGAGCAAATCCCCTACCGGAGATAATTTGAGTACAAAACTACCGTTGAAGACCACCAGTCCCACCCCGATTAAAGCTAATATGGAACCATAAATCAAACCTTTGGTGGCTTTTTCACTCTTATAAAAGAGAAGGGAAAGAATGGTAGTAAGCAAGGGAGCTGTGCAAATGATGAAAGCGACATTGGATGCTTGCGTAATTCCCAAAGCTGTATTCTCTGTAAAGAAATAGAGTGAACCACCGAAGAAACCTCCTGCCATCAACCAAAGTTCGTCTTTCCAGTTACTCGTAAACAGACGTTTGGGGGAAATCACCCAAATGCCCAGATAAGCAATAAGAAAACGATAGAAGAATATCTCCTGTGGGGTCAGTCCGTGATTAATCAATACTTTGGTTGATATGAAAGTCAATCCCCAGATAGCAACTACAAGTATCGCAATCAGATGGTAATATCCATGCTTCAATTCCATAATGGTGGTGATGTTTGTTTAATAGAGTGCAAAGATAGCGAGAAGTTATGGAATGTTTGTTTGGAGAAGTAACAAAAAGCCCGTACCTTTGTTTATGTTCAAAGAAAGTTCCTAAAATAAGGTATAAGTTATGGAAAAATATATAGCACCGGACAGGAAACGTATCCCATACGGCATGATGAACTTTGCAGTAATCCGCCGCGACGACTGTTATTATGTAGACAAAACCCGGTTTATACCCATGATAGAAGAGGCGGACAAGTTTTTCTTCTTTATTCGTCCGCGCCGTTTCGGCAAAAGCCTCACAGTAAATATGTTGCAGCACTATTATGATATACTTGCCAAGGATAAGTTCGATGCCCTGTTTGGCGACCTTTACATCGGAAAGCACCCTACGCGCGATCGGAACAGCTATCTGGTACTATACCTCAACTTCTCCGGAATAGTAGGCGAACTACACAACTATCGCAAAGGACTGGATGCGCATTGCCAAACAATGTTCGACTATTTCTGTGATATTTACGCCGACTATCTCCCCAAAGGCATCAAGGAAGAACTCGACAAAAAAGAAGGAGCTGTCGAACAATTTGAATACCTATTCACAGAATGTAATAAGACCAACCAACGTATTTACCTTTTTATTGACGAATACGACCATTTCACCAATGCCATCCTCTCGGATATAGAAAGCCTGCACCGCTATACGGACGAAACACATGGCGAAGGTTATCTGCGCGCCTTCTTCAATAAAATTAAAGCTGGAACTTATTCCAGTATCGAGCGTTGTTTCATTACCGGTGTAAGCCCCGTGACAATGGACGACCTCACAAGCGGTTTCAACATCGGAACCAACTACTCGCTCACGCCGGAATTCAACGAGATGATAGGTTTCACGGAAGAAGAAGTGCGCCAAATGCTCACTTACTATTCTACCACCAGTCCATTCAACCACAGTGTGGACGAATTGATAGAAATAATGAAACCCTGGTATGACAACTACTGCTTTGCGGAAGAATGTTATGGCGAAACCACCATGTACAACTCAAATATGGTGCTCTACTTCGTCAAGAATTATATTCAACGAGGCAAAGCCCCCCGGGATATGGTAGAAGACAATATCCGTATCGATTACGAAAAATTGCGTATGCTCATCCGGAAGGACAAAGAGTTTGCTCATGATGCCTCCATCATACAAACATTGGTGAGCGAAGGCTATGTCACCGGAGAACTGAAAAAAGGTTTTCCTGCCGTCAATATTACCAACCCCGACAACTTTGTGAGCCTGCTCTACTATTTCGGTATGCTCACCATTAGCGGCACGTATAAAGGAAAGACCAAACTCACCATCCCTAATCAGGTAGTCCGCGAACAAATCTACACTTATCTGCTAAGTACCTATAACGAAGCCGAACTCAATTTCAGTAGTTACGAAAAAACGAACTTGCCAGTGCTCTTGCCTACGATGGCGATTGGAAAGCCTATTTCGGTTATATTGCTGACTGCCTGAAACACTACACTTCCCAGCGCGACAAGCAGAAAGGTGAATTTTTTGTCCACGGCTTTACGCTTGCCATGACGGCACAAAACCGTTTCTACCGTCCCATTTCCGAACAGGACACACAGGCAGGTTATGTCGATATTTTCCTCTGTCCGCTACTGGATATCTATTCCGACATGAAGCACAGCTATATTGTAGAACTGAAGTATGCCAAGTATAAAGATCCCGAAAGCCGCGTGGAAGAACTACGACTGGAAGCTATTGACCAAGCGAATCGTTATGCTGACACTGATACGGTAAAGAGAGCAGTCGGCACTACACAGCTTCATAAGATTGTGGTTGTATACAAAGGAATGGATATGCCGATATGTGAAGAGGTTTAACAGATAGGCTAACAATATGAAAAGATCAATAAAACGTTTGCCCAAACGCACGCAAGAAGAGTTGGCAGTGTTGCAAGAATTGATATTGTCGAATCTTACGAATGTGCGTATGATTATCTTGTATGGAAGTTATGCACGGGGAAAATATGTCATTTGGGATGAAACATACGACGAACGTGGAGGGACTACTTACTACCAAAGTGATTTGGATATTCTGGTGATATGTGATACGAGAGACGCAAATAAAGCAGAGAGGCATGCGCGCGAGGTGATCGTTCCTAAATATGATACAAGAATGGAAGGAAAGCGGCATCCGGCACCGCCTAGTATTATTGTAGAAAACCCGACGACCATTAATCGAGCTATAAGAAGGAAGCATTATTTCTTCTATGAGATTATAAAAGACGGTATTCTGTTGTATAACGACGGCACGTTTCAGATTGGCAAACCAGAGAAATTACCGTATCGGGAGATTAAGCAATATGCAGAGGAAGAATATGCAGAATGTTTTCCTTTAGCAGAAGGATTCTTAAGACATGGACATTTGGATAAAGAAGAAGAGAATTATAAACTAGGTTCATTTGAATTACATCAAGCCTGCGAACGTTACTACAAAACGTTTACGCTCGTGTATAGCGGCATTCGCCTAAATCTCATGAATTGAAAGTGCTGGGAGCAATGGTCAGGAGCTGTTCACGAGAATTCGCAAATGTGTTTCCAACTCATACTTTCGAAGATAATAAAGCATTTGATAAATTATGCAGAGCATATATCGAAGCCCGATATAATCGACTGTTCACCGTTAGCAAAGAGCAATACGAGTATATGCTGGCACGAACAGAGGTGCTCCGCGAAGTAACTATTCGGGAATGTGCCGCACGCATGGCGTATTACGATGAGATGATAGAAAAAGAAGAGAAAGAGAAGATATAAACCGTATATTGTAAAAATGAATAATTACCCTCATCACAGATAGCTGTAATGAGGGTAATCACGTTAAAAGAGAGTTTCTACACATCTCCTTAATATCAATTTCTACATGAGAAACTATCGCAATTACATACTTTATTTAGTCACCTTGTAAGTTCCACTTCCATACTCCTTTGACTTCATCTCTCCGGGAAGGGTTACGGTAGCGGTAACACCCTTAGGATGGTGAATTCCCAAATCCAGGTATCTCCTTCGTATTTCCAGGCACTCTTGATGAGTCCGGCGGCGGAACGGTATTCGGCAGTTACGTGTCCCAATCGCTTGTCTGGAATGGGCTTCATAATGATATGTTTGAAGCCGGGGGTGGCAAGATCAGCTGCGATGCCGGCAACAGTTTCCCAAATCCATTCACATACGCATCCGTAGGCATAATGATTGAAGCTGTTCATGCCGCGTGGTCCCATTCCTTTGTCTATCATATAGCTGTTCCACCGTTCCCAAATGGTGGTGGCTCCATTGTCCACAGAATACAGCCAGCTTGGGTTCTTACGTTGAAAGAGTAGTTCATAGGCAATGTCTTCCATACCATTCTCCGTGAGGGTAGCCATGAGGATGGATGTACCCAGAAACCCGGTCTGCAAACAAAGATCGTGTTGTGCGAAGTTTTCACGCAGGCGGTCTATCATCTTCGCTTTGGGTTCGCCTTCCAAAAGCTGGTTTTTCAAGGCGAACAAGGCAGGAGTTTGCATAGTGTTGAGGATGGCGGTTTTGAAAGTACCGTCCTCATTGAGGAAATTCTCTTTGATGTATGCCTTTGCCGAATCGGCCATTTGCTGGTACTTGGCGGCATCGCGACCGGTGGCGGCAGCCATATCTCGCATCATGAAAGCATCTATCACCCAGTAGGAAGCGCTCAAATAGTTCCAATAGCTGACGGCTTCAGGAAGCGGACCTTGGGGAGAGAAAGCCAGTCCGCTACAACTTTCCAGCGGTTCGTAGCTCAACCAGTCGGCCCATTGGTAGTTGCCATTCTCACCGCAGAGAGTCTCGTGGTTATACTTGGTGTCGTTGATGTGGTTCATAAACAGGTCCATGGCGTTCCAGCTCTCCTCAATAATTTGCGTGTCACCGAATTGCTTCCATACCGTCCAGGGCACGATGATTCCGGCATCGGCCCAACCCAAACGCATTTTCTCATCACCGTATTGTGCCAAGGGAGCCACTCCGGGGAATCCGCCCAAACTGTTTTGAGTGTCGCGCATGTCACGCATCCACTTATGGAAAAACTTCATGGTGTTAGCAAAGAACGTACCGGTTTCTGCAAACACTTGTGTGTCTGCTGTCCAGCCCAGACGCTCGTCGCGTTGCGGACAGTCGGTGGGTATGGACAGGTAGTTGGATAGCTGTCCCCAATAAGTGTTGGAGATGAGCTTGTTCACAAGGTCGTTGCCTGTGGTGATAGTGCCGGTCTCCAGTTCCTTTGCGATGGAAGTAACGGGGATGGACTTCAACGACTTGATGGCAACATTCCCGGTGGCAGTTATGGAGACATAGCGGTAACCGAAGAAGGTGCAGTGAGGATAATAGGCCACATAGTTATCTCCGCCAGCAAAGGTGTAATCCAGACGGATGCCGGTGTGGGGGATGCGCAGGTTTTCGCGATGGCAGCTTCCTTCCGGACCGTCCATGCCACGAATCTTGCACCGTTGCCATCATTGAGCAGCTCTGCAGGAAGGCAGGTCAGCACCGTTCCCTCGGCGGCTTTGAATACGAAAGAAGGTACGCCGGCACAATTTTGTCCGAAGTCCACCACTAACGTCTCTCCCGGACTTACGGTCATTTCCGTACCCGATGCGAACTCACGGGCGATAATTACCTTACCGAACTCATTCTCCTTTGCTCCTTCTACATTCTTCCAAATGTATGCTTTGACAGGAGCAAGTGCGAGATCAGTACGCAGATAAACTTCCGCTCCATCCGAAGGCAGGATATCGCCAGAGAATTCGGTGTTCTCTTCGGGCGTGGAGAGTTTCTCCACGCATTCGTAGCCCATCGGCTCGCGTGCATCATACTCTTCTCCGTCAAAGATACCAGCATGTTTCACTGGGCCGGCAATTCCGGCTTTCCAATTTTTAAGATCAGTACCGTAACGCTTCTTACTTCCGTCAGAAAAAGTTAGTTCCAGTACACCACGGAAGGCACATTTCTTGCCTATCATGCCGTCATATCCTCCGGGAGTTATGATTTTGTCACCCCACCATCCCGGCGTTACCTGTACGGAAAGCATGTTCTCGGCGTTTAGCTTGGTACGGATGATGTCTGTAATATCATAAGTGAAAGAACGTTTGGTCTTGGCATAGTGTGTGAAGCCCGGTTTCAGAAATTCCTCGCCTACGGGTTTCCCATTCACATACAACTCGTAAACTCCCAGTCCAGCGGTCATCCACTTGGCGGAGACAATTTTCTGTTCATTTTTCACGGTGGACACGAACCAACTCGCGCCATCGGCTGCGCGATCGTCGTTATGTCCTTTCACTACAGGGGCATCTACTGCTGAAATCCATTTGGATTCGTTCCAGGCTGATGCTTCCAATGCGTCAGTACGTTTTCCGACTTCGGTTGCGTTTATCAGTCCGCTATTCGAGAAAAGCGCGAGAATCATTATCGGGATAAGATTCGCAAAACAATGAAGATTCATTTTCATACTTATATGTATTTTTTAGTATTAAAAGATTAACTTGGAAATGCTGTTTTAGTTTTACAGGGCTTGCACAACAAAATTACAGAATTATATGATATGACAGACGATTTCTGCATTTTTTTTGACTCAATGATGGTTTCTATTCAATCCGGAACTGACTCATAAGTCCAATCTGATTGAACAGACGACAGGAGCTTTGTACATTGAGTGATCGATTATCGAGCAAAACAATGATATATTGTAAAATAATATAACCAATACACTCATTCTGTATATTGTATAAATTATTTATTAAAGAAGAAAAGAAGATGCCGGTTATTCATTGCAATCATTCTTTCTTCTTTACACGAAAGTCCCGAAATCGAATAAACTCTATTCAAGTTTTTAATAAATAACGAAGAGGTTTATTATAAACGGTATCCAAGTTTATTATAAACTCTTTTTTGACACTTTCAATACCTAAAATAGAATTATTGCAACAAAAATGGGCAAGAACCTTCACAGTTTCTTGCCCATTCGTTATCCTCGTTATGCAATTCGCATATTAACCTATTGAACTTTATGTAATAAAATTTATATATTTCATTGTTATTTCTTTATTATTATTGACCTCAAATATACAAAATAAAAAGAAGAAAGTCAATAGGGAAAGCGTGGTTATCTGAAAATAAACACGTAAATTTGTGCCTCGAATTAGAAATAACAGTATAAATCACTATTAAATAAAAACTTTATCACTATGGAGTACAATTTCAGAGAAATTGAAAAGAAGTGGCAGAAAAGGTGGGTAGAAGAAAAAACCTACCAAGTTACGGAAGATGATTCGAAGCAAAAATTTTATGTACTAAACATGTTTCCTTACCCATCAGGAGCTGGTCTACACGTAGGTCATCCGCTGGGATACATTGCTTCGGATATTTACGCCCGTTACAAACGACTGCAGGGCTTCAATGTACTCAACCAATGGGATATGACGCTTACGGTTTGCCGGCAGAACAATATGCTATCCAGACCGGACAGCATCCTGCTATCACTACCGTCAACAATATCAACCGCTACCGCGAGCAGTTGGACAAAATAGGTTTCTCTTTCGACTGGAACCGTGAAATCCGTACTTGCGACCCGGAATATTATCATTGGACCCAATGGGCCTTCCAAAAAATGTTCAACAGCTATTATTGTAACGATGAACAGGAAGCCCGTCCTATCGAAGAACTGGAAAAAGCCTTCGCCATCTACGGAAACGAAGGACTCAATGCCGCTTGCAGCGAAGATATCAGCTTTACTGCCGAAGAGTGGAACGCCAAAAGCGAAAAAGAAAAGCAAGAAATCCTGATGAACTACCGCATCGCTTATCTGGGCGAAACGATGGTAAACTGGTGTGCCGAGTTAGGAACTGTACTGGCTAACGACGAGGTAGTAGACGGAGTCAGCGAACGTGGCGGTTTTCCTGTTATCCAGAAGAAAATGCGCCAATGGTGTTTGCGTGTATCTGCGTATGCACAACGCTTGCTTGATGGATTGGACACGATCGAATGGACAGATTCTCTGAAAGAAACCCAAAGAAACTGGATCGGACGTTCGGAAGGTGCTGAAGTGCAATTCAAAGTAAAAGACAGTGATCTCGAATTCACAATTTTCACCACTCGTGCAGATACCATGTTCGGTGTTACCTTTATGGTATTAGCTCCGGAAAGTGAATTGGTGGTACAATTAACGACTCCTGAACAAAAAGCAGAAGTAGACGCTTACCTCGACCGTACCAAAAAACGTACGGAACGTGAACGCATCGCCGACCGTAGTGTTACCGGTGTATTCAGCGGTTCGTATGCTATCAATCCGTTCACAGGTGAAGCAGTACCCGTATGGATCAGCGATTACGTACTGGCCGGATACGGAACAGGAGCTATTATGGCTGTACCTGCTCATGATAGCCGCGACTACGCATTTGCCAAACATTTCGGATTAGAAATCCGTCCGTTGGTAGAAGGCTGTGATGTAAGCGAAGAAAGTTTCGATGCAAAAGAAGGCATTGTTTGCAACTCTCCGCGTCTTGATGTCACTCCTTACTGTGATCTTTCATTGAACGGACTGACCATCAAAGAAGCGATAGAGACAACCAAGAAATATGTAAAAGAGCACAATCTGGGTCGTGTGAAAGTGAACTACCGTCTGCGTGACGCTATTTTCTCTCGCCAACGTTACTGGGGTGAGCCGTTCCCTGTTTACTACAAAGACGGAATGCCCTATATAATTGACGAAGCCAGCCTGCCGCTGGAACTTCCGGAAGTCGCTAAATTCCTGCCTACCGAAACAGGTGAGCCTCCATTGGGACACGCAACTAAATGGGCTTGGAATACAGTAAACAAATGTGTCGTAGAAAATGAGAAGATCGACCATGTAACCGTCTTCCCGCTGGAACTGAACACCATGCCGGGATTCGCCGGTTCTTCGGCTTACTATCTCCGCTACATGGACCCGCATAACCATCAGGCATTAGTTGATCCGAAAATTGACCAGTACTGGAAAAATGTAGACCTATATGTAGGTGGTACCGAACATGCAACAGGTCACTTGATTTATTCTCGTTTCTGGAATAAATTCCTGTATGACATGGGTGTGTCTGTAATGGAAGAACCCTTCCAAAAGTTAGTAAACCAAGGAATGATTCAAGGCCGCAGCAACTTTGTATATCGTATCAAAGATACCAATACTTTCGTTTCGCTGAACCTGAAAGATCAGTACGAAGTTACTCCTATCCATGTGGATGTAAATATCGTATCCAATGATGTTTTGGATTTGGAAGCATTCAAAGCATGGCGTCCTGAATATAAAACAGCCGAATTTATCCTCGAAGACGGAAAATATGTTTGCGGATGGGCAGTTGAAAAGATGAGTAAATCTATGTTCAATGTAGTCAATCCGGATATGATTGTTGAGAAATACGGTGCGGATACACTTCGTATGTATGAAATGTTCCTTGGCCCGGTAGAACAGTCTAAACCGTGGGATACAAACGGAATCGACGGTGTACACCGTTTTATCCGTAAATTCTGGTCGTTGTTCTACAGCCGTACAGACGAATATCTGGTGACAGACGAACCTGCAACGAAAGAAGAATTGAAAAGCCTTCATAAATTGATTAAGAAGGTGACAGGTGATATTGAACAGTTCTCTTACAATACATCTATCAGCGCATTCATGATTTGCGTAAACGAACTCTTCAACCTGAAATGTAGCAAAAAAGAGATTCTGGAACAGCTCGTTATCACTCTCGCTCCTTTCGCTCCACATGTCTGCGAAGAGTTGTGGGATGTATTGGGACACGAAACTTCCGTATGCGACGCCCAATGGCCTGCATACAACGAAGAATATCTGAAAGAAGATACTATCAACTATACCATCTCTTTCAACGGAAAGGCACGTTTCAATATGGAATTTGCAGCAGATGAAGCTTCGGACGCTATCCAAGCCGCAGTATTGGCAGACGAACGTTCACAGAAGTGGATTGATGGCAAGACTCCGAAAAAGATCATTGTCGTTCCGAAAAAGATTGTAAACGTTGTAATTTAAAGTATTAAGTATAAAACAATAAGTATTAAGTAATAAGTATTATCCATAGTCGTTTTCCAAATATATCCGTCAGGTTAATACTTATTACTTAATACTTGAACTTAAAATCCATGCATAAACTGACAAAAGCGGAAATAATGAGAGAAGTGAAAGATTACATCTATATCACTCTCGGATTGATAAGCTATTCTTTGGGATGGGCTGCATTCCTGTTACCTTATCAGATAACTACCGGAGGAACTACCGGTATCGGAGCTATTATCTATTATGCAACAGGATTTCCAATTCAGTGGTCATACTTCATTATCAATGCAGTTCTGATGACGTTTGCCATCCGGATATTGGGTCCGAAATTCAGTATAAAAACGACTTATGCTATTTTTACGCTGACTTTTCTGCTTTGGTTATTCCAGTTGGTGGTGAACAATTACGTAGAAGCACCGGATATGACGCCGGACGGTAAGCCGCTGTTGCTCGGTACAGGACAGGATTTCATGGCCTGTATTATTGGTGCAGCCATGTGCGGTGTAGGCCTCGGTATCACTTTCAACTACAATGGAAGTACGGGTGGAACAGATATTATCGCAGCCATCGTCAATAAATACAAAGATGTATCACTCGGGCGAATGATTATGATTTGTGATGTATTCATTATCAGCTCCTGTTACTTTATATTTCATGATTGGCGCCGGGTTATTTTCGGTTTTGTCACCCTGTTTATTATTGGTGTTGTGCTCGACTGGATTATCAACAGTGCCCGTCAATCGGTTCAATTCTTCATCTTCTCCAAGAAATATGATGAAATAGCCGACCGTATCATTAAAGACGCCGACCGGGGAGTAACGGTACTCGACGGTACGGGATGGTACAGTAAAACCAATGTGAAAGTGTTGGTAGTACTTGCCAAGAAACGTCAGTCACTCGAAATTTTCCGTTTGGTAAAACGCATTGATCCGAATGCTTTTATCTCTCAAAGTTCCGTTATCGGTGTGTATGGCGAAGGATTCGATAAGCTGAAAGTGAAATAATAACCGGTTGATAAGTAGTGAACAACCCTGTTAAAACAAAAAATAAGATGATAAAACGCAAACTTGTATTTGCTACCAATAATGCTCATAAACTGGAAGAAGTGGCCGCTATCCTGGGAGATCAAGTGGAATTATTAAGTCTCAATGATATCGGTTGCCAAGCGGATATTCCCGAAACTGCTGAAACACTGGAAGGAAATGCGTTATTAAAATCTTCCTATATCTACAAAAACTATCATCTGGATTGTTTTGCCGATGATACGGGATTGGAAGTGGAAGCCTTGAACGGAGCTCCCGGAGTCTATTCCGCCCGCTATGCAGGAGGTGAAGGACACGACGCCCAGGCTAATATGCTCAAACTTCTTCACGAACTGGACGGAAAGGAAAACCGTAAAGCGCAATTTCGCACCGCTATTTCGTTGATACTGGACGGAAAGGAGTATCTCTTTGAAGGAGTGATAAAAGGCGAAATAATCAAAGAAAAACGTGGTGATTCCGGATTTGGCTACGATCCTGTATTCATGCCTGAAGGTTATGACCGGACTTTTGCCGAATTGGGAAATGATATCAAGAACCAAATCAGCCACCGTGCACTGGCTGTACAGAAACTTTGTGAGTTTCTGCAAAGCTGATTATACATACCCACTTAAAATATAAAACACAATGAAGAAAATTACTTTATTTACTTTACTTACGCTCCTATTGTGTACTTCGTGTGTAACAAAAAAGAAGTTCATGCTTGCAGAGATGGCAGCCACCGCAAGCAAAGACAGTCTGCAAGGGTTGTTGAATAACTCCCGCGAAGTTGGTAACCAGCTATCGGCACAAGTCAAAAACCTCTTGCGTGATACGACCAAGATGGGGAACAGTATCCGCCAGTATCAGAGTATGTTGAATGTCAACATGACTGAACAGGAAAAACTGAATGCGCTGTTGAGCCAAAAGAAAAATGAGCTGAACGAAAGAGAACGCACGATCAATGAATTGCAGGACATGATTAAGGCGCAGAATGATAAGGTACAAAATCTCTTGAGTAATGTAAAAGACGCATTACTTGGTTTTAGCACCGACGAGCTGACCGTTCGCGAGAAAGACGGAAAAGTATATGTAGCGATGTCCGACAAATTATTATTCCAGTCAGGAAGTGCCCGCCTGGACAAACGTGGAGAGGAAGCTCTCGGCAAACTGGCCGAAGTACTGAACAAACAGACGGACATCGACGTATTTATCGAAGGACATACGGACAACAAACCGATCAATACTGTACAATTCAAGGATAACTGGGATTTGAGTGTGATCCGTGCCACTTCCGTAGTTCGTATCCTCATCAAGAATTACAATGTAAATCCTTTGCAGATTCAGCCTAGCGGCCGCGGTGAATATATGCCTGTTGATGATAACGAAACAATAGAAGGAAGAAGCAAGAATCGCCGTACGGAGATTATCATGGCTCCGAAACTGGATAAGTTGTTCCAGATGCTTCAAAGCTCGGAAGAATCCAAATAAAAAATAATTGATTCAATAATCAACAATAAAAAATCCTCTCGGTTAATAAACTGGGAGGATTTTTTAGGGATATTCAGTAAATGTTCCTCTTTCTAAAAAATCAAGAGAAAAGCTTTGCTTTACGTGAGCTTTTCTCTTGATTTTTTTCGTTCAACTCTCCCAGTCTTCTATCTTTTTTGTAGAATATTGTTTACATATTCTTAT
>ENA-OQJX01000313-OQJX01000313.1-human-gut-metagenome-genome-assembly--contig:-NODE-313-length-28799-cov-3.401646_pt1 | contig 28799 bp, 36 predicted proteins | sample MGYA00242615_ERZ504782 | MGnify/ENA primary metagenome ERZ504782 (study PRJEB26092, sample SAMD00036354) | human gut metagenome | host: Homo sapiens | study: EMG produced TPA metagenomics assembly of... | reverse complement strand
TCGGGCATATCATTGCCATCTGGCTGATTCTATAAGGAATAGTGAGGGAACAAAAAAAAGGACTATACTATCCCAGACAGCCAATCTTTGTTAACCTTAAATCTAATACTATGAAAAACACAGTACAAAGATACGAACTTTTCGGTTATCTCCAAATTTTCGGGGCAAAGCAGCCTAACTTATAACACGGTTTAATAAAAAGCAGAGGTTCGTTAACGTTTAACGCAACAAAGTTAAAAATTAACGAATCGTTTATTAACTATTTAAATAATTGAAGGCTGTTGAAGAGACTTTTCTCATCTAAAGAGACTCTTCCCATCCGAAATTGAAACGAACAAACAAACTGATTCGCTGATTCGTTATATATAGAGAAACTTAAAACAATTCTAGAGCGCAAACTTATGGACTGGGAAAATCATCTTATAAAGCACCTGCAATGGTCGGACTCCATTATCAACCGGGAAGCCAAAGAACACGTAGCCCGTGAAATTGCCGCCACGGCAAAAGACGGAGATGTGATAGGAGCCGGTTCCGGCTCTACAGTCTATCTAACTCTGTTCGAACTGGCGCGACGGATTCGTGAAGAGCACTTGCATATTGAAGTGATTCCCGCCTCTCAAGAAATCTCGATGACTTGCATACAGCTAGGCATCCCACAAACTATCCTTTGGAATAAGCGCCCCGACTGGACATTTGACGGAGCGGACGAAGTAGACCCGCAGCGAAACTTGATTAAAGGACGTGGCGGAGCTATGTTCAAAGAAAAACTGCTCATTAGAAGCAGCCGCAAAACGTTCATCATCATCGACCCCAGCAAGCGCGTCAATCTGCTAGGAAATAAATTTCCCATTCCGGTAGAGTCTTTCCGGACTCACTAACTTATGTAGACCATGAGCTGCAACGACTGGGTGCATCAGAAATCGTCCTGCGTCCAGCCCACGGCAAAGACGGGCCTGTCTTTACAGAAAATGGGAATTTCATCCTCGACACCCGTTTTAACTATATCGATCTTCGCTCGAAGAACAACTCAAAACCATTACCGGTGTCATAGAGAGCGGTCTTTTCATAGGTTATGATGTCGAAGTTATCATGGCAGAGTAAAACAACGTAAACTGGAAAATCGCATTTTGTAGAGATATGAATTAAATTTGTTCTAGTACAAATAAATATAGTATAGCTCTGTATCTATTTCATTTAGCAGAATTGAGTTGTACGACACCCGGGTGTCGGTATGTATGAGACCCGGGTGTCGTACAAGTTATTATTACAGTATCTTGCATTCTTCTTTACTATAAGTCATAACTCCAATCACTGTCAGACTATAGCATTTAATTTATAACCCTTAAAACACAGATATTAAAACGTCATCAAACATATTTTTATTCAAAGCCGAAGATAATTGAAATAATAGGGAGAACACTGGGAAATTCATTAAAAATTCGGGTAGAATATTACCCCCCATCTCAAAATCAATGAGAAAAAGAGACTACTAAATAAACAAGAACAGATAAAGGAAATTTCAATAAAAGAAACCGGAAGAACCGGACAAATTGCGAAAATAGAAACAAAACAACTGAAAAACAATAAGATAGAAGAAGAAAACACGAAAAAACAGGAAGAAAAAAGATCAATAAGTCTTAGCAGAACTTGGTACATTTGCGATTGTAAACTTACCGTCAATATCAGTGATAGTACCAAGGGTAGTGCCATTCACCAATATTGAAGCACCTACGACAGGTTGTCCATCTTCTTCAGAAGTAACCAAACCGGTAACTCTGGATGTCTGCGCTGTCATCAGACCTATACCTATAAAAAGGAAGGTCATTAAGAACATCAATTTTCTTTTCATAAATTCTCTCTTAAATTTAACCTATAAACAGATTTTTTGTCTCTAACAGGTTGCAAAGATAATACTAATTATGACAAACCGGAAAAAGTGTTACGTATTTAACTAAAAAGTATTATTTTGCAAGCAGTTATCCAGCAAAAAGCAACAAACTATAACTATGAATATTCAATTTAATATATTTTAAAATAGAATTTCTATCATAAAGATATTGTCCAAAAAGATATTTTCAAGATAAAAAGAGCATTATTTCCTCCCAAATGGTATCTTTTTATCATTTTGCATCTCTCAAAAGACTAAAGAACTATTAACAATGATGAAAACTGAAACGACCATGCACCAAGTTCTGCTAAAACTTTGCGCATTTCTTATGTAGGAATGATTTCGCAGGACGTTTCCATCAAACCGGGAATAATAAAAGTCGTATTAAAAAGTGACGCGAAGGCACTGGATGAGGTTGTAGTGACAGCCATGGGTATCTCGCGTGAAAAGAAAGCACTGGGTTACGCCGTTCAGGACGTAAAATCAGATCAGCTGACGCAGGCTGCCAACTCCAATCTGGCAGGAGCGCTGCAAGGTAAAGTATCCGGTTTGGACGTTAAGCCTTCAAGTGGTATGCCAGGAGCTTCTTCACAGATCACCATCCGTGGTGCACGTTCCTTCTCGGGTGACAACACTCCGCTTTACGTTATCGACGGAATGCCAGTAACCAGTACGCCGGACGTTAGTACAGACATACAGAACAATGGTAGTGTGAGCGGAGCCGACTTCGCCAACCGTGCGGTAGATATCGACCCTAATGATATTGAAAGTATCAACATTTTGAAAGGACAGGCTGCTTCTGCACTTTATGGTATCCGTGCATCCAATGGTGTGATTATCATCACAACCAAAAGTGGTAAAGGACTGGAAAAAGGCAAACCGCAGGTTAGCTTCTCGTCTAATGTCAGCTTCGATGTAGTCGGTCGTCTGCCGGAGTTCCAGAAAACATACGCACAAGGTTCGGGTGGAGTATTCAGCACTACTTCGGGAACGTCTTGGGGACCTAAGATTTCCGAACTTCCAAACGACGCAACGTATGGAGGTAACACGGATAACGAATACACGCAGAAGTTCGGTAAGCAACAGGGAAAATATTATGTTCCCCAGCGTGCAGCAGCCGGTCTTGACCCGTGGGCTACTCCACAGGCGTATGACAATGCAAAAGACTTCTTCGACACAGGAATCACCTGGAGCAATTCATTGAATGTAGCGCAGATGCTCGACAAGAGCTCCTACTCTATCTCATTGGGAAATACACATCAGGACGGTATTATCTCAAGCACTGGTATGGACAGATATAATGTAAAGGTTAGTGCTGACACGAAACTGACCAACAACTGGAGTTCCGGATTTACAGCTAACTATATCACTACTTCTATCGACAAGGCAGTGACTTCCGGTAACGGTCTGTTAAGAACGGTTTACGCAGCTCCTCCCAGCTATGATCTTGCCGGTATTCCAAGTCACGTAGACGGTAACCCGTACACACAGAATTCTTTCCGTGGTAGCTTTGACAACGCTTATTGGGCGATGGAAAACAACAAATTCACAGAAGATACCAACCGTTTCTTCGGAAATGTATACGCAAGCTATCAGACTGATTTTGGTACAACCAACCACAAGTTGAACGCAAAATACATGGTCGGCGTGGATGCTTACACCACTCACTATGTAGACAGCTACGGATACGGTAGTAATACCGGTGGCGGTCGCGGACAGATCGAAAACTACGGCTGGACGAACGCTACATACAACTCTTTGCTGACCATCAACTATGACTGGCGCATCAACGAGGACTGGGGATTGAATGCTGTATTGGGTAACGAAATTATCCAAAGTAACAGAAAGAAGTATTATGAATATGGTACGAACTACAACTTCCCGGGATGGAACCACATCAACAACGCCACTACTCAACAGACAGAGGAAGAGACGTGGAAAAACCGTACAGTGGGATTCTTCGGTAACGTATCGGCTTCTTACAAAAATATGCTTTATCTGACCCTCACCGGACGTCAGGACTACGTATCTAATATGCCACGTAACAACCGTTCGTTCTTCTATCCTTCTATTTCGGCAGGCTTCATCCTGACGGAACTGGATGCATTGAAAAACAATGTTGTTAATCACGCTAAATTGAGAGTATCTTATGCGGAAGTAGGACAAGCAGGGGATTTCCTCGAAAACTACTACTCAACTCCGACATACGGAGGTGGTTTTTACACACTGACTCCGATCATGTATCCGATGAAAGGTACTACTGCCTATACTCCGTACTACACGATTTTCGACCCGAAACTGAAACCGCAGAACACACGTTCGTATGAAGTGGGTACTGACGTGAACTTCCTCGATAACTTAATCACATTCAGTTATACGTACTCACGCCAGAATGTAAAAGACCAGATTTTTGAAGTGCCTTTGGCTTCTTCTACCGGTGCCAGCAAACTGCTCACCAACGGTGGTAAGATTCATACCAACACGCACGAATTCACTCTCGGCTTCAACCCCATCCGGACGAAGAATATCAACTGGGATTTTGCATTCAACTGGACGAAAATCGATAACTACGTAGATGAACTGGCACCGGGTGTAGAAAATATCTCTCTGGGTGGTTATGTTACTCCGCAGGTACGTGCTTCGGCAGGTGAGAAATTCCCTGTAATCTATGGTGTAGGTTTCAAGAGAGATGAAAACGGTAATCGTCTGGTAGACGAAAACGGTCTTCCTATCGCTGGTGAAGCACAGGTAATCGGAAAGGTTTCTCCGGACTTCCTGATGGGTTTCAACACCACATTACGTTTATGGAAGTGTACAATCAGCGCAGTACTCGACTGGAAACAGGGTGGCCAGATGTACAGCAGAACAACCGGACTGGCAGACTACTACGGTGTCAGCAAGAGAACGGAAAACCGCGAAGGTACCATCATCTTCGACGGATACAAAACCGATGGAACTAAAAATGATATCGCTATCACAGGTGCAAACGCACAACAGGTATTTTACAGCCGCCTGAACGATATTGACGAATCTTCTGTATATGACAATTCTTTCATCAAACTGCGTGAAGTGGCTGTCAACTACAAAATTCTTCAAAAACGTTCGATAGAACTTTCTGTAAACGCATTTGCCAGAAATATCCTGATCTGGGCTCAATTGCCTGACCTCGATCCGGAAGCCAGTCAGGGTAACAACAACATGGCAGGAGCATTTGAAGATTATTCAATGCCGCAGACAGCTAGTTTCGGCTTTGGTTTCAACATTAAATTTTAATCTGCAAGACAATGAAAAAATATAAATCAATAGGAAAATTGCTGGCAGTTTCTTTCTTGACTGCTGCCATTGCTTCTGCTTGTACGGAAGACGCAATGGATAAAATCAATGAAAACCCTAACAATCCTCTGGATGCGCCTGCAAAATTTTTGATTACAGACTTAGGGGTAAGCACTGCATTCAGCACTGTGGAGGGGATTTCTCGCTCTATTCTTCTGTTTACATTGAACACGAAACGGGTATATCCAACCAGCTTTACCGGGCGGAAGTACGTAGCGGAGAGCCTACAACGGCTACTACCTACAACAACGCATGGATCAACGTGTATTCAAATATCAAGAACGCTAAAATCGTTATCAAGAAGTGTGAAGAAGATCCTTCGGAAAAAGGAAACGTAGTGACGGAAGCAATTGCTAAAATCCTGCTCGCTTACAACGGAGCAGTGGCTGCCGATGTATTTGGAAATACACCGTACAGCCAGACTGGTATCCTCAATCCGGACGGCACACCAATGTATATGCAGCCCAAAATAGATACGCAGGAAAGCATTTATCAGGAAGTGATGCAGAATCTGGATGATGCCATCACTCTGCTGAATAACGGTACTGCCAAAGATGCAGGTCTGTCCGGCGCAGTCGGTTCTAAAGACTTGATCTACGGTTCAAACACCAGTACTCAAGCAAGTATGTGGCTCAAGACAGCTTATGCGTTAAAAGCACGCTATACAATGCGTCTGCTCAATAAAAGTGCCAATAAGACAACTGATCTTCAGAACATTCTTACTTATGTGAGCAAATCATTTGCTAATGCAAGTGAAGAATGTAAACTGGCTGTTTATGACGCTGATTCGCAGTTGAATCCGCTTTGGTCATTCAGCTATAGCCGTAACAGTTTGGCAGCCAGTGCCAGTCTGATTGAAAAGTTTGTTGAGCGCAATGACCCCAGAGCACCGCAAGCATTTCTGGAGCCCGATCCCACCGGCTATATTGCTTATGGATACGGAGGTACGCAAGCTACAGACATCGCAGGTATCAAAGCGGCTCCTAACGGAACTCCGCAAGAGTTGCAGAACAATTATGGTATGTCAATGATATCATGGGCAATGTCGGCTCCTACTCTTTTAATCAGTTATCACGAAGTGAAATTCCTCGAAGCAGAAGCATTATGCCGTTTGGGAGGCAGACTGAGTGAAGCTAAGAATGCTTTAAAAGCTGCAATCACTGCCGGATTCGAGAATCTGGAAAACTCAATTATAGATGCCGCCGACACTTGGGTATATGATGGTGACAGCGGTTTGGGGGCAGATGTAGCAGAAACCTATTTCACGGATGAAGTAGAACCGTTATTCGATGCCAACCCTCTGCAAGAGACAATGATACAGAAGTATCTCGCCTTCTTCGGTGCATCCGGCGAATCACTGGAAGCCTATAACACTACCGTCGTTTGAAAGGTGCAGGAGAAAACTTCATTGTACTGAAGAACCCGCTGAACAACAATAAGTTCCCATTGCGCTTCGGTTATGGAGCAGACGACGTATTGGCAAATCCTGAAGTGAAAGCTGCTTTCGGTGATGGCCAGTATGTATATAGCGAAGCTGTCTGGTGGGCCGGCGGAAACAAATAATGAACTTAAAATCTCTCAAAGGAGAGACTTTACATAGAGTCGTTTCTGTACTCTAACAAATTAACAGAGGCGAACAAAAATAGGCCAACCGTGAGGTTCGCCTATTTTATTTTATCCAATTTCATCAGATGAATGCTCAAATATAATAGAAGAAAAAGGAATATTCAACGGCATCTTTTACATACCATTTTTCTACCCAATCATACTCTTTTTCTACGCTATTCCGTATTTAACGTTTAAGCATCTTTTAAATAAATTAAAAAAATTCCCGTACCAATCAATTTCACCACTGCAAATCGGTAGATATTTGCTTAAAGTAGTGCGGAGAATACTCAAAGTAATAGGTTTCACCAACACTTCAGTTGCTCCTGCGTTCATTGCGTTTTCCTTATCCGAGCTGAAAGCATAAGCTGTCTGCATGATAATAGGAATTTCGGTATTAGACTCACGAATTATCTTCGTTGCCTCCAACCCGTTCATCACCGGCATCTTGATATCCATCAGCATTGCTTTGGTTCTTTCCTGATGCTGTTGAAACAACTCCACCATTTCCTGCCCATTTTTAGCCCACTCGATATCACACTTTTTGCCTATGATAGCCTTGATTAATTTAAAGTTGCTGTCATCGTCTTCAGCTACTAAAATTAAGGGTCTGAATTCATTCATTTGTTCGCTTTCCATATCGCTTATATATTGTTTTTTTATCTGTTTTTTGAGATTAATCTCCCTTTTCAGCCCGCAAGTTATAAAAAAGATTCATATATTTCGCTATCTTTGCGCCTCAATTTAAAAGAATAGTATGATTTCTGTTGACGGACTAGCCGTAGAGTTTGGCGGCACTACTTTATTTAGTGATATTTCTTTCGTAATTAATGAAAAAGACCGCATCGCACTGATGGGTAAAAATGGGGCGGGAAAAAGTACGCTGCTGAAAATTTTGGCAGGCGCACGACAACCGACACGTGGAAAAGTTTCCGCGCCCAAAGATTGCGTAGTAGCCTATCTGCCTCAACATCTGATGACGGAAGACGGAAGAACAGTGTTTGACGAAACGGCACAAGCTTTTTCACATCTACATGAAATGGAAGCGCAGATTGAAAAACTGAACAAAGAGCTCGAGACACGGACGGATTACGAGAGCGACAGTTACATGGCGCTGATTGAAGAAGTGTCTGCCTTGAGCGAGAAGTTTTATTCGATTGACGCAACTAATTATGAAGAGGATGTGGAAAAGGCATTGCTCGGATTAGGGTTCACCCGGAGCGATTTTCAACGCCAGACGAGTGATTTCAGCGGTGGATGGCGGATGCGCATCGAGCTCGCTAAGTTGCTGTTGCAGAAACCGGACGTACTCTTGCTCGATGAGCCGACGAATCATCTGGATATTGAATCTATTCAATGGTTGGAAGATTTCCTTATTAATAACGGGAAAGCAGTTATCGTAATCAGCCACGACCGCAAATTCGTGGATAATATTACAACACGCACCATCGAAGTGACGATGGGACGTATTTATGATTATAAAGTGAACTATTCCCAATATCTGCAACTGCGTAAGGATCGCCGCGAACAGCAGCAGAAGGCATACGACGAGCAGCAGAAGTTTATTGCTGAAACGAAGGAGTTCATCGAACGATTCAAAGGAACATATTCAAAGACGTTGCAGGTACAGAGCCGCGTCAAAATGCTGGAAAAGCTGGAATTGCTCGAAGTCGATGAGGAGGATACTTCTGCATTGCGACTGAAATTCCCGCCTTCCCCCCGTTCGGGCAGTTATCCGGTTATCATGGAAGGTGTCGGAAAGGCATACGGAGAGAAAGTGGTGTTCCGCAACGCTAACCTGACGATTGAGCGTGGTGATAAAGTAGCTTTTGTCGGTAAAAACGGTGAAGGTAAATCTACACTCGTGAAATGTATCATGAAGGAAATCGAACATGACGGTACACTGACTTTAGGACATAATGTACAAATCGGATATTTCGCTCAAAATCAGGCTTCGTTGATGGATGAAAACCTGACGGTTTTCCAAACGATTGATGATGTAGCCAAGGGGGATATCCGGAACAAGATTCGTGATTTACTGGGTGCCTTCATGTTTGGTGGTCCCGAGGAATCAATGAAGAAGGTGAAAGTACTTTCGGGTGGGGAGCGTACCCGCCTTGCCATGATTAAATTGCTGTTGGAACCTGTCAACCTCCTGATCCTGGATGAGCCGACGAATCATCTGGACATGAAAACGAAAGATATCCTGAAACAGGCATTGCTGGATTTTGACGGCACGCTGATTGTTGTTTCACACGACCGTGACTTCCTCGACGGACTGGTGACCAAGGTATATGAGTTCGGTAATCAAAAGGTGACGGAACATCTTTGCGGCATCTACGAGTTCCTCGAAAAGAAAAAAATGGATTCGTTGCAAGAACTGGAAAAGAAATAATAAATAATAAAAAGAGGGTATCGGCTGCAGGCGGAATAAAAGTATTTGTATATTTGCAACATCATTTATAACAGGCAGTTAGAAAAAAATGGATGAAACAAGGCAGTTATACATTATAAGCGGATGTAACGGAGCTGGTAAAACAACAGCTTCCTACACTGTACTGCCTGAAATTTTATTATGCAAAGAGTTCGTTAATGCGGATGAAATCGCCAAAGGTTTATCACCGTTCAATCCGGAAAGTATGGCTATAGAAGCCGGCCGTCTGATGTTGAAACGTATTAATGAACTATTAGCTGCTAAAGTAAGTTTCTCTATTGAAACAACATTGGCAACCCGTTCATACACCCGGCTCATTCAAAGAGCACAAAATGCCGGATATAAAGTCAGCTTGATTTATTTCTGGCTGAATTCTCCGGAACTTGCCGTCAACCGTGTATTACAACGGGTCAATGAAGGGGGACATAATGTACCGATGGACGTTATCTACCGCCGATATCAGGCAGGCATTAACAATCTGTTTCAGATTTATATGCCGCGTGTAGACTATTGGCTGTTAGCGATAACAGTATTTCTCCTCGAGTAATTGTAGCCGAAGGTTACCAACATGGCGAGGATCGAATATATGAACTTGAACTTTTTAAATGCATCAAGAATTATGTCAAATAATGAAATGCAAGAATTGAGCGATAAATTACGACGCGGTCTTCAGCTGGCAGAAAAGCGATTGCTGGAAAAAAATGCTCGCAATGGTAAACTCCTTAGTCAGGGAACACCAGATGGAAAAGTAATTTATGTATCAGCAACAGAATTGCTGGAACGTTTGCAAGAAAAAGAAAAGGAATCAATAAAAAAATAAATTCTCTAAAAGAAGGATGAAAGGGAAGAAACGAATAATAGTAACTCTGCTATTTTTAATCAACATTATAATGTTGGTGGCAGCCGTTATTCCCCATCATCATCACCCCAACGGAATGATTTGCATGAAGCAGGACTTGCCTGTAGAACAACAATGTCCCACGCATCATCATCACCCGGGAAACGATTCATGTTGCAGCAGCGAATGTATGACTCGTTTCTACTCTCCCACTCCATCCGTACATACGGATAGCGGACCGGATTATGTATTCATCGCTACCCTGTTCACGGATGTAATCATCGAACATCTATTACGGCCACAAGAGAGACGGATTAAGAACTATTACGTCTACCGAGACTCTCTGCATGGCACGGATATACACCGTGCCACTCCTCTTCGTGCCCCTCCCTACTCTGTTTTTGCGTAAAAGCGTAAATGCAAATCAGTTGCATTTGCGTTACCTTATCTTTGTAGCGTAAAAAAACAGTAAAATTTAGTAGGAAAATATCATTATGAAAAAACTTATTTTCGTAGGAATCCTAGGCTTATTCGTGCTGGGTTCCTGTAATAATAGTACCGTCACGCACACACACAATGAACACGATCATGCCACGGAAGGACATAATCACGAGGCAGAGGGTTCCAATCATTCTCATGAAGGCGAATGTAGCGGAGAACACAACCATGAAGCGGCCGATGGACATAACGAGTCTGCCGAAGCGCACAGTGATGAAATCATCCTTCCGAAGGCAAAAGCTGAAGCAGCCGGTGTCAAGGTGAGCGTTATCGAACCTGCACCTTTCCAGCAAGTGATTAAACCAGCGGACAGGTGCTGGCTGCCCAAGGTGATGAATCGGTTGCCGTAGCTACAGTGGCCGGCGTTGTATCTTTCCGTGGAAAAGTAACGGAAGGAATGAGCGTCGGCAGCGGCACGCCGCTAGTCACGATTTCTTCAAAAAATATCGCCGACGGTGATCCGGTACAACGTGCCCGCATTGCCTACGAGGTATCTAAGAAGGAGTACGAACGTATGAAAGAGCTTGTTAAAAACAAGATTGTATCTGACAAGGATTTTGCACAGACAGAGCAAAGTTATGAAAATGCCCGCCTTAGTTACGAAGCCCTTTCCAAGAATCATTCGGCTATCGGCCAAAGTATTACAGCTCCTATTGCAGGATATGTGAAAAGCATTCTTGTGAAAGAAGGCGACTACGTGACCATCGGACAACCGCTGGTGAGCGTGACGCAGAATCGTCATCTTTTCCTCCGTGCCGAAGTGTCGGAAAAGTATTATCCATACCTCCGTACAATCAGTTCCGCCAATTTCCAGACTCCTTATAATAATCAGGTGTACGAGCTGAAAACATTGAACGGCAAACTTCTCTCTTTTGGAAAAGCTGCCGGAGACAACTCTTTTTATGTGCCTGTCACTTTTGAATTCGACAATAAAGGGGAAGTGATCCCCGGATCATTCGTAGAGGTGTTCTTGCTTTCTTCAACGATGGAAAACGTACTGTCTCTCCCACGCACGGCACTGACAGAGGAACAAGGAATCTTCTTTATCTACCTGCAACTGGACGAAGAGGGTTATAAAAAACAGGAAGTAACGATAGGAGCCGACAACGGTAAAAGTGTTCAGATCCTGACCGGAGTGAAGGCTGGCGACCGTGTAGTGACCGAAGGTGCTTATCAGGTTCGACTGGCAAGCGCAAGCAATGCCATCCCGGCACATAGTCACGAACATTAAAGCGGCGAGGTGCCGCAGCCGGATTTTCTTGCGGCGCATCTATCAAGTTATTTATAACTCTCAATTAATGAAATATCATGCTTAACAAAATTATACATTACTCCCTACACAACCGGTTGGTTGTAGTCTGCGCGGCCATCCTCCTGCTAATTGCGGGAACGTATACCGCCATGCATACGGAAGTAGACGTATTCCCCGACCTGAACGCACCTACGGTAGTCATCATGACCGAGGCCAACGGTATGGCTGCAGAAGAAGTTGAACAGCTCGTCACTTTTCCTGTTGAAACTGCCGTAAACGGAGCTACGGGTGTACGCCGTGTCCGCTCTTCTTCTACCAACGGATTTTCCGTTGTCTGGGTAGAATTTGATTGGGGAACCGATATTTATCTCGCTCGCCAGATTGTTAGCGAGAAGTTAGCAGTGGTCAGTGAATCACTGCCGGTCAACGTTGGTAAACCGACACTCGGCCCACAATCTTCCATCTTGGGCGAAATGCTCATCGTCGGTCTGACTGCCGACTCCACTTCGATGCTCGATCTTCGTACGATTGCGGACTGGACTATCCGTCCCCGTCTATTGTCTACCGGAGGAGTGGCACAGGTTGCCGTACTCGGAGGAGATATCAAAGAATATCAGATTCAGCTGGATCCCGAACGGATGCGTCATTACGGCATTTCGATGGGAGAAGTGATGGCTGTGACACAGGATATGAACCTGAACGCAAATGGAGGTGTGCTCTACGAATTTGGAAATGAATATATTGTACGCGGTGTACTTTCAACTTCTAAAACAGAGCAACTTGGCAAAGCGGTAGTAAAGACAGTGAACAACTTCCCTGTCACGCTGGAAGATATTGCGGACGTAACCATCGGACCAAAAGCCCCGAAACTGGGAACTGCTTCAGAGCGTGGAAAATCTGCCGTACTGATGACTATTACCAAACAGCCGGCTACCAGTACGCTGGAACTGACGGATAAACTGGAAGCATCTTTGAAAGACCTGCAAAAGAATCTGCCACCGGACGTAAAAGTTTCAACGGACATATTCCGTCAAAGCCGCTTTATCGAAAGTTCCATCGGCAATGTGAAGAAATCACTCTTTGAAGGAGGTATTTTTGTAGTAATCGTACTCTTCCTGTTCCTGGCAAATGCGCGCACTACATTGATTTCATTAGTAACGCTGCCTCTTTCTCTGCTTGTTTCGATTCTGACGCTGCATTACATGGGACTGACAATCAACACCATGAGTCTAGGAGGTATGGCGATAGCCATCGGATCATTGGTAGACGACGCCATCGTCGATGTGGAAAACGTGTATAAACGACTGCGGGAGAACCGTCAGAAAGCAGAAGCGGAAAGGTTAAGTACACTCGAGGTGGTATTCAATGCTTCGAAAGAGGTGCGGATGCCTATACTTAATTCTACGCTGATTATCGTTGTCAGCTTTGTACCGTTGTTCTTCCTTAGCGGAATGGAAGGCAGAATGTTGGTTCCGCTGGGCGTTGCCTTTATCGTGGCATTGTTCGCGTCGACAGTAGTTGCTCTGACGCTGACTCCGGTGCTCTGTTCTTATCTATTAGGAAGCAATAAGACAAACAAGGAACTGAAAGAAGCTCCCCTTGCCCGTTGGATGAAAGGGGTTTACGAAAAGGCACTGACTTGGGTGCTGGCACACAAACGAGTGACACTTGGAAGTACAATCGCACTCTTTGTAGTTGCGCTCGGAGTATTCTTTACCCTCGGACGCAGCTTCCTTCCTCCTTTAATGAAGGTTCGTTCACCATCAATATAAGTTCTCTACCGGGTATTTCACTGGAAGAAAGCAATAAAATGGGACAGCGGGCAGAAGAATTATTGATGACGATCCCCGAAATACAAACCGTAGCCCGGAAAACGGGACGTGCCGAACTGGACGAGCACGCGTTAGGAGTAAACGTTTCTGAAATAGAAGCTCCGTTTGAACTGAAAGATCGTTCGCGCAGTGAACTGGTAGCTGATGTACGTGAAAAATTGGGTACTATCACCGGGGCAAATATAGAAATCGGACAACCAATCAGCCACCGTATCGACGCTATGTTATCGGGTACGAAAGCGAATATCGCTATCAAGCTGTTCGGAGACGATCTGAATAAAATGTTCTCACTCGGTAATCAAATTAAAGGAGCTATCAGTGATATTCCCGGTGTTGCCGACCTGAACGTGGAGCAACAGATTGAGCGTCCGCAGCTGAAAATACAGCCTAAACGGGAAATGCTGGCTAAGTTCGGTATTACCCTGCCGGAGTTCTCGGAATATGTGAACGTAGCTTTGGCTGGAAAAGTGATCTCGCAGGTTTATGAGCAAGGCAAGAGTTTCGATCTGATCGTGAAAGTGAAGGATGATGCCCGGGATGAAATAGAAAAAATCCGGAACTTGATGGTAGATACGAATGACGGCCGCAAAGTTCCTTTGAGCTATGTAGCAGAAGTGGTATCAGCCATGGGACCGAATACGATCAACCGCGAGAATGTAAAACGTAAAATTGTGATTTCTGCCAATGTGGCCGACCGCGATTTGCGTAGTGTTGTCAATGATATTCAGAAGCGCATCGACACATCGGTGCAACTGCCCGAAGGCTATCACATCGAGTATGGCGGACAGTTTGAAAGTGAACAGGCTGCCAGCCGGACACTGGCGCTGACTTCATTTATCAGCATCGTAGTAATCTTCTTATTATTGTATAATGAGTTCCGCAGCGTGAAAGAGTCGGGCGTCATCTTGCTGAATCTTCCGCTGGCACTGATCGGTGGTGTATTTGCTTTGGTGATTACAACAGGAGAAGTCAGTATTCCGGCTATCATCGGTTTCATTTCCTTGTTCGGTATTGCAACGCGTAACGGTATGTTGCTCATCAGCCACTACAATCATCTGCAAAAGGAAGAAGGTTTGAATGTGTATGATAGTGTGATCCGAGGTTCTCTCGACCGTCTGAATCCGATTTTGATGACGGCATTGTCTTCTGCACTGGCACTGATTCCATTGGCGCTCGGTGGCGACTTGCCGGGTAACGAAATTCAAAGTCCGATGGCAAAAGTGATTTTAGGAGGGTTATTAACGTCTACTTTTTTGAACGGTTTTATCGTTCCGATTGTTTATCTGATGATGCATCGGAAAAAGGCCCAGGAAAGCCTGTAGCGGGTGATGTTTTTCCTCGGTGAGGAAACCATCGTTCCCCGGTGAGGAACCAAGTGTTTCTCGGTGAGAAACGGGTCGTTCCTCGGTGCCAAACAAATAGATGCCTTATCATAAAGTATCTATCAACAATAGCTTGTAATAAATAAAGAAATTAGAAATGAAACAAATCATGACCATAAGCGCTGCACTTCTTTTCTTAACCATAGGCGAAGTGCAAGCCCAAAACGGAATTGAACAGGTATTGAAGAATATCGAAACGAACAATAAGGAGTTGCAGGCAAACGAGCAACTGATTACTTCGCAGAAGCTGGAAGCTAAAACGGATAATAACCTGCCTGATCCTACTCTTTCTTACGCACATCTATGGGGAGCGAAAGATAAAGCGAAACAATCGGCGAACTGGTTGTTTCACAAAGCTTTGATTTCCCTAGTTTATAGCTACACGCAACAAGTTGAATCGTCTCAAAGCCGGAGCTCTTGACAGTCAGTCAGATGTTTTCCGTCAAGAGAAGCTGTTACAGGCGAAAGAACTTTGCCTGGATATTATCATGCTTCGTCAGCAAAAGCATATTCTGGAAGAACGCCTCCGCAATGCGGAAGAACTTGCAAAGATGTATGCCAAGCGTCTTCAAACGGGAGATGCAAATGCTCTCGAAACCAACAAAATCAATCTGGAACTGTTGAATGTCAGAACAGAAGCGTCTCTGAACGAAACAGCACTCCGCAACAAACAGCAGGAGCTGAATACGCTGAATGGTAATATTCCGGTAGTTTTCGAGGAAAACCAATATCCGGCTATACCTTTCCCTACTGATTATCAAATATTGAAGTCGGAAGTCATGGCAACGGACCGTACTCTTATGGCACTCGGCAACGAAAGTCTTGTTGCCCGCAAACAGATTGCTGTCAATAAATCACAATGGCTACCCAAACTGGAACTCGGCTACCGCCGGAACACAGAAACAGGCGTACCTTTCAACGGTGTAGTGGTAGGTTTCTCTTTCCCACTTTTCGAAAACCGGAATAAGGTAAAAATCGCTAAAGCACAGGCTCTTAACATTGACTTGCAAAAGGATAATGCTACCCTGCAAGTGGAGTCCGAATTGGCACAGCTTTACCGGGAAGCGAAAACACTGCATGCTTCGATGGAAGAATACAGCAAGACTTTCCAGTCGCAACAAGATCTGTCACTGCTGAAACAGGCTCTGACAGGTGGACAGATTAGTATGATTGAATATTTCGTTGAAGTTTCTGTCATCTATCAAAGCCATCAAAATTATCTGCAACTGGAAAATCAGTACCAGAAAGCAATGGCACGGATTTACAAGAGTAAGCTGTAAATAGTACATAAAATCCTTTAGACATGGATTACGCAGAACATACTAATTTCTATTTTAAGTGATGTAAGTATGTTTATATAATAATTTCAGGCACGGATTACACAGATTTCACGGATTACGCTGTTACTTTATGACAATCATATTTCTAAAAGCCGTGAAATCCGTGTAACCCGTGCCTGAATATATCTCCCCTCTCCCTCTCATTTTCTTCAAGTTCCAACTAAATATTTCAAAATAATATGTTACATTTGCAACGAACATAAAATAACAGATTATGAGACCTAAACAATTCTATCTATTCATGTTATGTTGCATCCTTACACTATTCAGTGGATGTAAAGAGGATGAAGAAAATCCACTTCGTTTTTACAACAGTGAATATGAAGTGCCCATGGGTGGCAGACGTTACCTTGGACTGGAAAGCGGAAATGGTGATTACTCACTTGAAGTTAAAGACACACGCATCGCAAGCGCAGGAACCGAAACCGGCTGGACCGGAGTACCTGCCGGACGTATGATTTATGTTACCGGTATTCTCACCGGGCAAACTTATCTGACAGTAACGGACAACGCCACACAAGAAACCTGCATCCTGCCAATCAAGGTTGTCGACAATTACGAGGATATAAAGTTGCTCCGCAGCTACTTGTCTAACTTACCCAACGGAGACGCAAATCTTCTGCCCGGCATTTCCGACATTTTTCTAATTAACAATCACGCACGGGATGCTTATTTTTTCAAACAGGGAGAACAAACAGCTTTTTCATCCGGACTAACCTTAATAACTCGAGGAAGTTACAAACTGGAAAAAGAAGAAGGAAATAATGAGAAAGCTATACTGACTCTCACTTTTTCGGAAGATGCGGCAACGCCTATTTCCAATCATAAATTCATCTTGTGGGGAAATGCATACGTATTTCACCGCTTGGATAAAAGCTTGAATCTGAATTGGAATACTCCACCCATCGGAGAAACGCGGACATCACCTGCACCACCTCCTTCCTACACGCTGGAAGAAATCGCTGGAGGTGAACCAGGCACAGGCAAACAAATTAGTTTTACCCTTTTCGAACAGGAAATACCTGCCGGAATACTGCCTTAATCAGCAGGGTCTTCTTTAATCAACTGTACTTTCCGATAATATGCGTATATTTTCCGGCAAGTATCCGCTACGGATACGCCATTCTTGCGGATAAAGATTATTGGCACGATTGCCGATGTTCTTCACAAATCCGAGAGGAATATGCCGGTACGTAAGCAAAACATATCCACGAGGGGCTGTTACCGGCAAGGTAATGGCCTCTTTTCGTAAATAAGTGATAGCCTGTTTATAACTTATTTCTTCCGTAGCGAAAGCTTCCCGGCATAAAAGTGAACTACACATCGCCAATGCATGGTCAGGTATCAAATCCTTTCCTTTCACTTCTCCTATCTCCACTCCTGCCGATACGATTTTCAGGCATTGTTTCATTGCCATTAATTCATCAGCATAATGCTTTGAAAAAGCCTGGATACTTGTTCCTTCTGCCGACAATATATACTTGTCCGAATTTTCATCATTCAGCCAGCTTTTTGCAATATTCAGCTGTTCTTTCGAAACAGGAGAAGATGCTGCTCCTCCTTTCTTATCTTTCTTTTTAGAAGTCTTCTCCTTGGCGAAAGAAGATACCGGAATCTCGTCTCCTGTCTCCGGCTTCCGAAAAGCTGCCAGGAAAAAGCCTTCGCCTTTCGTCTTATGAGGGAAAAAATGATAGACAGGAATAGAAGATTTAGAACCATCACAATTATCCGGTAAAAGATCTCCTGTTATATTCCAGTTTTCCTGTACTTGCACAGTTAACGGTTCGGCTCCATACTCTTGTTGAATCCAACGTGCATTCTCTTCGTCCTCTTTTGTATTAAATGTACACGTACTATATATAAGAACTCCCCCAGGCTTCAACGTGTCCCAAATATCTCCAATAATCCGCCGCTGCCGCTGCCAACAGATTTCTACATTCTCGGAACTCCACTCTTCTACAGCAACAGGGTCTTTACGGAACATACCTTCACCGGAGCAAGGGACATCTGTAAGAATCACGTCAAAGAAAGACGGCAAAGCCGCAAAATCTGCCGGATCATTATTGGTTACTACCACATCCGGATGTCCCCACTTCGTTAAATTCTCCGCAAGAATCTGCGAACGATTCCGGATGACTTCATTAGCCACCAGTAAACTCCCTTCAGGAAGCACACTACGGGCATGAGTAGACTTTCCACCGGGAGCTGCACAAAGATCCAGCATCTTTACCGGTCCGGTGACATACTGCCGGAGCACCTGCTCCACAAACATAGAAGAAGCCTCCTGAACATAATAACAACCTGCATGAAACAATGGATCAAACGTGAAAGTGAGACGCTCATCCAAGTAAAATCCTTCGGAAGACCAAGGGACTTGATTAAATTCAAAATTGAAAGCTGAAAGTTGAAAATCAGTAATACAGCCTGCTTGCGGTACAATTCTGCATTTTCCATTTTCAATTTTTAATTTCCCATCATTCAACCGGATGCTGACAGGTGGTTCTTGTTGGATAGCAACAGCTAATTTGTCGTATTCTTCATCGCCCAACAGGGCACGGGTATAATCTATGAAAGAAGCGGGTAATTCCATTTTTCGTTATTAATTTCCGCAAATATCAAAAATATTTCGTCTCTTTGCAACTTTCTATGATATTAACTACGTCTAACAGACAAAGAAATAAATAAAAAAACTATTGATATGAAAAATTTTCTATTAGCATTGATGGTTGTACTGACCACTTGCACACTGGCTATTGCCCAAAACCAAACTACTGTTGTCCGCGATTCCGTCGGAAAAGTAAAGGTAACTGTGACCAAAGACAATAAAGCAAAAACAAACAATACTGCTGTCACAGTCATCGGTGTAGATACAGCGGACACTGATTCCACAGAAGTAGATGCAAACTCAAGTAATGTCAGTACTGGTCATGGTAAGGCCAGTTTTACATTCGAATCGGATGACGACGATTTCCCATTCCACGGCTTTGGTATCAACGGAGGAATTCTCGTAGCAATCATATCGATCATTGCCGTTTTCGGATTTCCGGTATTCATTCTGTTTGTAATCTTCTTCTTCCGTTATAAAAATCGGAAAGCACGCTATCGTCTTGCCGAACAGGCACTCGCTGCAGGTCAGCCATTGCCAGCAGAATTTATTCGTGAAAACAAAACGGTTGACTCACGTTCACAAGGCATCAAGAACACCTTTACAGGTATCGGTCTTTTCATCTTCCTTTGGGCAATCACCGGTGAATTCGGAATTGGAGCGATCGGTTTACTCGTTACATTTATGGGTATCGGACAATGGATCATCGGTAGTAAACAACAGGCTCAAGGTACAGATGCTCCCCGGACGTATACTACCCATAAAGATGAAAAAAGAATCAGGATAACGTCAAAAACGATAGCTTCGAAATTATCCCTTCCGAATCCGGAGAGAAACATAATGAAGTAAACGAAGCAAAGAACGACGAGAATAAATGAGCCAACTCAATGATATATCGTTAGTCGCGCAGGTCGTGGTGTTCAAGAACACCAGGGCCTTCGACCAGTTGGTGGAGAAGTACCAGTCGCCCATCCGGCGATTCTTCCTGAACCTGACTTGCGGCGACAGCGAATTGAGTGACGACCTTGCACAAGATACATTTATCAAAGCATATACAAACATTGCCTCTTTCCGAAACTTGTCAAGTTTCTCTACGTGGCTGTACCGTATTGCTTATAATGTTTTTTATGATTATATTCGCAGCCGGAAAGAGACAGCGACTTGGATACAAAAGAAATAGACGCCATCAACAGTACTGAACAAGAGAATGTAGGACAGAAAATGGATGTTTATCAGTCACTCAAAATGCTTAAGGAAGTGGAAAGAACCTGCATTATGTTGTTCTATATGGAGGACATTAGTATCGACAAAATAGCAGGTATTGTAGGAGTACCGTCAGGAACGGTGAAAAGCCACCTGTCACGTGGAAAAGAAAAATTAGCAACGTATTTAAAACAAAACGGTTATGACAGAAATAGACAATGATAAGCTCTTGCGCAATTTCTTCGCAGAAAACAAGCAGGAAATAGCAGACAACGGATTCAGTCGCCGTGTCATGCACCATTTACCCGGTCGTAGCAACCATCTGGCTCGTATCTGGAGTGCTTCGTAATGGCTGTGGCTGCCGTACTTTTTGTATGGTTAGGCGGATTGGAAGCAGCTTGGGGAACAATAAGAGAAGTATTTATCAGTATGATTAATCATGGTACTACCGGCCTTGATCCAAAGTCAATTATTATCGCGGCTGTCGTATTATTATTTATGGCTACACGAAAGGTTGCTTCTATGGCATAAACAAAATAAATACAGATTAAAAGTCCAAAGCATAAGTTTCCCGGATTTTTATCTTTATGAGTCAAAGAACTCTTTATCCCTCTCTTTTAGTGTTAAACAATAATAAATCTACCCTTTACTCCAAGTAAGCCCAAACATAGATGTTGTATATTTGTTGCTCTGTAAACTAAAATAGAGAGAAGAGTTTTGAAACTACGTATATTTATTTTATTTCTATTCCTGCCTTTATTACATGTTCAGGCAGATGTCATCGACAGTCTGATGACGCAGCCAGAGACTCAATCGGACTAACAAGCGATTCCCTAGTACTGCATTTCTTGGAAGAGTCGGGAATCCCTATATCTGATAATAATAAAGTCAAACTGCTAAAAAGCGGACGGGAGAAGTTTATCGATTTATTTGAAGCCATCCGGGAAGCTAAACACCATGTTCATCTGGAATATTTCAACTTCCGAAATGACTCCATTGCTAATGCTTTGTTCACTTTATTAGCCGAAAAAGTGAAAGAAGGTGTTGAAGTACGAGCTATGTTTGACGCTTTCGGAAACTGGTCGAACAACAAGCCCCTTAAAAAGAAACACCTCAAGAAAATACGTGAACAAGGAATCGAAATCGTCAAGTTTGACCCGTTCACCTTCCCTTATATCAATCATGCCGCCCACCGCGACCATCGCAAAATTGCTGTTATCGACGGAAAAGTGGCATATACAGGCGGAATGAATATCGCCGATTATTATATCAACGGACTACCCAAAATCGGAACCTGGCGTGATATGCACATGCGTATCGAAGGGGATGCAGTCAACGATTTGCAGGAGATTTTCCTGACGATCTGGAACAAAGAGACTAAACAGAATATAGGAGGAAAAGCTTATTTTCCTCAACATGAGGAACAGACAGACAGCACGAATATCGTTGTAGCAATTGTAGACCGTACCCCGAAAAAGAATAGCCGTATGTTGAGTCATGCCTATGCCATGAGCATTTATTCGGCACAAAAGAATGTTCATATCGTCAATCCTTATTTTGTACCGACTTCTTCCATCAAAAAGGCGTTGAACCGGACAATCGACCGGGGAGTAGATGTAACCATCATGGTTTCCTCTGCTTCCGATATTCCTTTTACCCCAGATGCCGCGCTTTATAAGTTACATAAACTGATGAAAAGGGGAGCTACTGTCTACATGTACAACGGGGGATTCCATCACTCGAAAATTATGATGGTGGACGACTTGTTCTGCACAGTCGGTACTGCCAACCTGAACAGCCGCAGCCTACGATATGACTACGAAACAAATGCCTTTATTTTTGATAAAAGAATAACGGGGGAATTAAATAATATGTTCCGAAACGATATCGAGCATTGCACCCAGCTGACACCGGAGTTTTGGAAAAAGCGTTCTCCCTGGAAGAAGTTCGTCGGCTGGTTTGCTAATTTATTCACTCCATTTTTGTAATTTTGTACGGAGAATCATTTTCACTGCAAATTATTCATTATGAAACAATACCTGGATTTACTCAATCGCGTGCTAACCGAAGGCACGGAAAAAAGTGATCGTACCGGAACCGGAACGATCAGTATCTTCGGTCATCAGATGCGTTTTAACCTTGATGACGGTTTCCCGTGCCTGACAACCAAAAAACTGCATCTGAAATCAATCATATACGAATTGCTTTGGTTTCTGCAAGGAGATACAAACGTGAAATACCTGCAGGAACATGGAGTACGTATTTGGAACGAATGGGCGGACGAGAACGGTGATTTGGGTCATGTCTACGGTTATCAATGGCGTTCATGGCCTGATTACAACGGCGGCTTCATCGACCAGATCAGCGAAGTAGTGGAGACGCTCAAACACAATCCGGATTCACGCCGTATCATCGTTAGTGCGTGGAACGTAGCAGATTTGAACAATATGAATTTACCTCCCTGCCATGCATTCTTTCAGTTTTACGTAGCAGACGGGCGGTTGAGCTGCAACTATATCAACGCAGTGCCGATATATTTCTCGGTGTTCCCTTCAACATTGCTTCATACGCATTATTACTGCAAATGATGGCACAAGTGACAGGTTTGAAAGCCGGCGATTTCGTTCATACTTTCGGTGATGCTCATATCTACCTGAACCATCTGGAACAAGTGAAGCTCCAATTATCACGGGAGCCTCGTCCATTGCCGCAAATGAAAATCAATCCGGACGTGAAAAACATCTTCGATTTTAAATTTGAGGACTTCGAATTAGTAAACTATGATCCGCATCCGCATATTGCAGGAGCAGTAGCCGTGTAAAAAATATGAGTAAAGTATCCATCATTGCTGCCGTAGACCGCCGCATGGCTATAGGCTTCGAGAATAAGCTTCTTTTCTGGTTACCGAATGATTTGAAACGTTTCAAAGCATTAACTACCGGAAACACCATACTTATGGGACGCAAAACTTTCGAGTCATTACCGAAAGGCGCATTGCCCAATCGAAGAAATATCGTTTTATCTTCCAATCCGGATACAGTATGTTCCGGTGCGGAAGTGTTTCCTTCACTCGAAACGGCTTTGAGAAGTTGCCAGGAGGATGAACATATTTATATTATAGGAGGGGCGAGCATTTATCAGCAGGCTCTGTCTTTTGCTGACGAACTTTGCCTGACAGAGATAGACAGTACAGCTCCCGAAGCTGATGCCTATTTTCCGGAAGTATCTTCAAAGGTATGGCAGGAAAAAAGCAGAGAAGCCCATCCTGCGGATGAGAAACATCTCTGCTCTTATGCTTTCGTTGATTACGTAAGAAAGTAAGAAAATTGTTTCTTACTGTGATCCAACCACGAATACTGACTAATGATTAATCTTCATCTTCTATGTCGACCATAATCGGCATCTGCCGCTTAATGGCTTCATGGAAGGAGATTAATGTTTCGGTACGCGCCAAGCCCAATGGTTGCAACTTATCGTGAATAATACTCAATAAGTGGTGGTTATTCTTTGCGTAAATTTTGATAAACATATCGTATTTTCCGGTAGTGAAATGGCATTCCACACTTCGGGGATAGCTTCTAAAGCTTTTGTTACCGAGTCAAAGGATTCGGGGTCTTTTAGATATATACCAATATAAGCGCAAGTCTCATATCCGATTTTCTCGGGGTCGATAACATACTCCGAACCTTTTAATATTCCTAGATTAGTAAGCTTCTGAATACGCTGATGGATCGCAGCACCGGAAACATTACATGCTCTTGCCACTTCCAAAAAGGAATACGCGCATTCCCTGCAATCAGTCTCAGAATTTGCTCATCTAAAGCATCTAATTGATGATGTCCCATTTTTGAATCAAATTGTTTTTATCAATGAATCTTTTATGCAAAGTTAGCGATTTTTCGACAACAAATACTATAATCTATTACTTTTATTTGCAGAAAGCGGATAAGTCAACAATAGTTCGTACCTTTGCGAAAAACATAAATATACCATTTATATGAAACATATTTGCTGTATTATTCTGTGTTTCTACACTTCTATAGGAAGTTATGCCCAGAATTTTGCTGATTATTTTCAGAACAAAACAATGCGAGTGGATTATATCTTTACCGGGGATGCTACACAACAGTCTATTTATCTGGATGAGCTTTCACAGCTTCCCACCTGGGCAGGCCGTCAACACCATCTCTCCGAACTTCCCTTGGAAGGCAACGGACAAATTATTGTGAAAGACCTTGCCAGCAAACAGTGTATCTACAAAACTTCTTTCTCTTCTTTATTTCAAGAATGGCTGTCAACAGACGAAGCCAAAGAAACAGCTAAAGGGTTTGAGAATACCTTTCTTCTTCCCTATCCTAAACAGCCTGTGGAAATAGAAGTGACTTTATATTCTCCGCGAAAGAAAACAATGGCTACTTACAAACATATCGTGCGTCCGGATGACATATTGATTCATAAACGGGGAGTATCACATGTTACTCCACACCGGTATATGCTGCAAAGTGGCAATGAAAAAGACTGCATAGATGTTGCTATCCTGGCAGAGGGATATACAGAAAAAGAAATGGATATATTCTATCAGGATGCACAACGTACCTGCGAAAGTTTGTTTTCGTACGAGCCGTTCCGTTCCATGAAGGGTAAATTTAATATTGTTGCCGTAGCCAGTCCTTCAACGGATAGCGGTGTCAGTGTTCCTCGCGAAAATCTGTGGAAAGAAACGGCGGTTCATTCTCATTTCGATACCTTTTATTCAGATCGCTATCTGACTACCAGCCGGGTAAAGTCTATCCACAATGCATTGGCTGGTATCCCTTACGAGCATATCATTATCCTCGCTAACACAGATGTATACGGCGGAGGAGGAATATACAATTCTTATACGCTAACCACAGCTCATCACCCTATGTTCAAACCGGTGGTAGTGCACGAATTCGGGCACAGCTTTGGTGGATTGGCCGACGAGTATTTTTATGAGGATGATGTGATGACGGATACTTATCCACTGGATGTCGAACCGTGGGAACAGAATATTTCAACACAGGTGAACTTTGCTTCCAAATGGAAAGATATGCTTCCGTCAGACACTCCGATCCCTACTCCTATTGCTGAAAGAAAGAAATATCCGGTAGGAGTATATGAAGGAGGCGGCTATTCCGCCAAAGGTATTTACCGTCCTGCCTACGACTGTCGCATGAAAACAAACGGATACCCGGAGTTTTGCCCGGTTTGTCAACGTGCCATCCGCCGAATGATTGAGTTTTATGTTCCTTAATTGAATAACAATCATCGATGGTAACCAATGGTAAATACTCATCCAAAAACAAAATCAATATACAATCATATTATTGTCAAACTTAAAACCCAAACCTCATGATTAGACTTCAACCAATCAGTACGTCGGACCTGCAACATTACAAATTCATGGAAGAGCTCTTAATTGACGCATTTCCACCGGAAGAGTATCGACAGTTGGAACAACTGCGCGAGTACACTGACCGTACGGGCAACTTTCATAATAACATCATCTTCGACGATGACCTGCCAGTCGGCTTCATTACCTATTGGGATTTTGACAGTTTCTACTATGTAGAACACTTTGCAACCAATCCTGCCCTGCGAAATGGAGGTTATGGAAAACGTACACTGGAATACTTGTGCAATTATTTAAAACGCCCGATCGTATTGGAGGTAGAACGTCCGGTGGAGGAAATGGCCAAACGACGTATCAGCTTTTATCAACGCCAGGGCTTTACACTATGGGAAAAAGACTACTGTCAACCTCCTTACAAGCCCGGAGATGATTTTCTTCCCATGTATTTAATGGTACACGGAGAGCTGGATTGTGAAAAGGATTTTGAAACAATCAAAAAGAGAATACATAAAGAAGTATATGGAGTAAAAGACAATTAAAAAAGAATCCCGATAGAAAGAGTTGTACAAATGTGTAATATTAATATATAAAAAAGGAAGGGTGTCCAAACCGATTTGGACACCCTTCCTTTTTATATATCAAATTAACTAATTACTTTTCACCACGTTTAGTAGCTGAATAGTTAATCTTCAAAGCATAAGATTTTCTAAGAGCATTTTTTACGTCAGTAATAATACCCATCTTTGTCTTTTGGTCTACTTTCAGAGATACAGTCATTTTAGCTGCATCACCTTCATTCATACTTGCACGTTCCTGGAAAATGAAGTCCTGTACTTCACCCACTTCAGCATAGCTGTCGTTGAGCTGAATACGACTTTCAGTACCCATTTTTGCGCGATATTCCTGTGTAGGTTCTCCTACATAGATGAATGTTACCAGCGATTTCTTCTCCAGTTTTTCGAGTTCAGTACCTTGCGGAAGTGTAAACTGTACCTTTAACGTTACCTCACGCATTGTTGTTACAATCATAAAGAAGAACAACAAGGTAAAGATAAGGTCAGGCAACGAAGAAGTATTCAATGCCGGCATTTCACGTTTACCAGTCTTATTAAATTTTCCCATTACTTACTTCTTTTTTTCTCCGTATTTTTTAGGTTCTGCTTCAGAAATTCGTTGCGGATAAATTTCACGAATCGCTTTTTGCTGATCGTCATTCAATTCCGCATATGTAGTTCCAAATTTCTGTTCAGCCAACTCGTCTCTCAATTCATTGTATGCAGCCACCAATTCGTTCTGCACGCTGATATAAGCCTGATAAGAAGATCCACGGTCATTCTGCAAAGAAATTACATGCTTGTCATTAACCAGATATGTGCCAAAGAATTCTACATTCTTTTGTGTTTTTTCAGGCATATGTTCTGCGTTAGCAACGTTAGCAATAAATTCTTTAGCTTTCTCTCTCAACTGATCAACACCAATATAATCATTACCGCACATCAAAGCATCATCTTTATTCAAGTATACCTGCAATACGTTACGTTCTTTGATTTTATCAGTATTATCCTGATCTTGATCTTCGGGCGGTGGAGGCAAAAGTCTTGCCAAACCACGGTCCGTATCCATTGATGTTGTAATCAAGAAGAAGATCAGCAACAAGAAAGCGATATCCGCCGTAGAACTTGAGTTAATATCAGGAACTTTTCTTTTTCCTCTTGCCATTGTTATTACTTATTTAATTGAGAATTACTCAATTGATTAGGATAATTTCTTCTTTATGCCACTCACGATGATTGCAACAACTGTTACAAACAACAGGATGTAAATAGAATAAAGGAACATATCAGTTATTTTCAGCCAAAAAGGAACGTTGTCTGTACCGCTATAGCCCTGAATCTGCATTGGTGTTCCGTCACCCATAGACCAAGCAACAACTAAAACAACAACTAAAAGAACCAAACCAAGTAAAGATTTGATAGCATTTGCCGGATTATCTTTCAAGGCTGCTCCAAATTGGAATATTGCACCAAGTATAGTAGCTGCAATGGCAATGCCAAACAAAGCATACATCAAATAAAGTAAGGCGTCTGTTTGAGCCGGCTGCCACATCTCGGGATCTACTCCCGCAATCACTGCATCGCCTGTTGCATCTCCTCCCAAGAAGAAAAGGCACAATACGATCAGGATGATGGCAAACATCGCATAAAGTGCATAATACGATGCTCTATATGTTAACTTACTCATCTTCGATTATTTTTTGTATTTCAAGTTATATTTGATTACCATGTCTAACAAAGAGATAGAAGAATCTTCCATTTCGCTAGTCAGAGCTTCAATCTTAGCAAGTACATAGTTGTAGAATACCTGAAGGATCAATGCTACGATCAAACCGAAGATAGTTGTAATCAAGGCAACTTTCATACCACCTGCAACAACCGTCGGAGAGATATCACCTACCTGCTGGATTTTATCAAATGCCTGCACCATACCGATTACAGTACCCAAGAATCCGAGTGACGGAGCCATTGCGATAAACAGTGTGATCCAAGAACATCCTTTTTCAAGGTAACCAGCCTGTACACCACCGTAAGATACAACTGACTTCTCAACTACATCAATACCCTGATCAATTCTCATCAGACCTTGATAGTAAATAGAAGCAACCGGACCTCTGGTGTTACGAGCAATGTCTTTAGCAGCTTCAACATCACCTTTTTCCAAAGCAGCTTCGATAGATGCCATGAATTTTTTTGTGTTGATTTCAGCCAAGCTCAAATAAATGATACGTTCGATACAGAAAGCCAAACCGATCACCAAAGCGATAGCTACCAAACTCATGAAAGATGCAGTACCTTCGATGAATTTAACTTTGATTTCCTTGTGAATACCACCTTCTTCTGCAGCAGGAGCAGCAGCAGTAGTAGCTTCAGCGGCAGGAGCAGCTTGTTGTTCAGTTTGTTCTGCTGCAGGAGCATCTTGAGCCTGAGCAAGTTGAATTGAGCCAAAAGTGAAGGCCCCAATCACAGCAACAATTGCAAATAACTTTTTCATTGTGTGTCTAATTTTTAAGATTAATTAATTGATTATTATTTATTGTATTTACTTCACGTTTCAACTTTTGTTCTGCGGAGAGACGGGGATTCGAACCCCGGATACCCTTTTGGGGTATACACGCTTTCCAGGCGTGCCTCTTCAACCACTCGAGCACCTCTCCTTAT
>ENA-OQJX01000312-OQJX01000312.1-human-gut-metagenome-genome-assembly--contig:-NODE-312-length-28877-cov-2.670922_pt1 | contig 28877 bp, 28 predicted proteins | sample MGYA00242615_ERZ504782 | MGnify/ENA primary metagenome ERZ504782 (study PRJEB26092, sample SAMD00036354) | human gut metagenome | host: Homo sapiens | study: EMG produced TPA metagenomics assembly of... | reverse complement strand
CAATCACATGAAAAAAATTATAACATTACTTTTAATATTGTTGTTTACCACAAAAAGCACTTTCTCCCAATCACCAAACAATATAGAGAAGTTCACCGTAGTCTGTGTAAATGATAAAGATAGTATTTAAACAAAATAAAAATGTCTACTCCCCAATTCTACAACATCGGAAAAGGTAAACGTATAGAGATAAAAGTATGCAATGAAGACAGCATACAAATAAGAAGAGTACGCTGTCTTTTATATTATTCCAACTCCGGCAAGAAAGAATGTATAGGAAAAATATGGATTTCCCCTCTCATTGGCTACGAAACCTGCTATTTTTGTATGAACGTGGATATCCCCCTAACAAAAGACGAATGGCATAAACTAACTTTCCGAATAAAGAGAGGAAAAAATTATAAGGATTACAAATTCTTGAAACAACAAGTACAAGAAGAAAATATTTGATAAGAAAAGAGATATTGACAAGAAGAAAAACAGGAAGAATTGTTTTTATTTTAAGTTTCAGCTTTAAAATAAACCAAGATTTATTTTATACCATTCTGATTATCCTTATATTTGTCTTTTGATAATAAAATTATGCAATCTATTAATTTACAAAAACAATGAGCTATATCCAAAACAATCTACAAGCTGGTGAAGAAATAAAATACAAAGCAGATATTCACTGGTATATATTTGCATATCCGGTAATACTACTATTATTAAGCGTTTTCTTTTCTTCTGCACAAACCGGATTTTTCCATTATGTTAGCTTATTTCTATTATTGTCCGGATTATTCCAATTGATAAAAAGAATTCTTCTTAAGATGGGCACTGAATATGTTGTCACAAACAAGAAAGTCATTCTAAAATCCGGTATTTTAAGCCGGGATGCCCTTGAATTGGTTTTAAACAAATGCGAAGGGATACGGATTAATCAAAGCCTCATGGGACGTATGCTCGGTTTTGGTTCTATTGTAGTTACTACAGGCGGGGTCACCAACAAATTTGACTTTATCACCAATCCTATAAAGTTCAGAAACGAAATCAATGCGCAGATTCAATAAATGAAAAGCATTTAAAGAATACAAAGGGGGCGGATATAAAAGCTTTTATACACAAAACTGTAATGGAACTCCTCTGTTAGGATAATATAATCTGCACTTAGGTTTAAGTATTGTATTAAAGGTAATCAGGAATACCAAAAGAATGTTTTAATATGTTTATTGAGAATCCTTATCAATGGGGAGTGTCGTATGACTATGCTTTACCCTTGTCAGAAAACACGCTTTTGCACATACATTCACACGGGGCTATACATACGTAAAGCTTATGCGTATGTATGTAAAACGCTTTAGTCCAGAATGAAATTCCATATCAAAGACAAGGACATTTTTTAAAAAGATCAAGAGCTTTTCAAGAAAGATAACCGCCTTTTTTTTAAAGAACAAGAGTTTTTTTTAAAATGTCTTGCTCTTTTTTTATCGCTGCCGGGAATTCGTAAGCTATCATTCCGTGGAAGTGTCTCCCCCCTTCATGCGCATTCTTACGAGAAAAAAGCTTGAAAACGCTCTACTTTATACCAAGCTGGAACGGTCTATAAAAAGAGAATATATAGCTGACAGCAAGCATATTATGTAAAAATCAACCTCAAAACATAGTGAGGGCATGAGAGTATAAGTGAAAGCAAATATTTTTACTATTGTCATATAAGTCATTTATAATTAACCTATTATACATGCAGTGAGGGCATGAGGCATAAATACCCCCGAACTTTCTAGTGAGAAAGATAATACGTCAAGGACACTTTCCGAAATTGATCAGAGAACAAAATGATCTTTATAAAAGCTAAAGTCCGTTGCAGGTGAGTCTGGATATACTTAGATAAAATAATAAAAACACCCAATCTTTCTATATGTAAGATTGGGTGTTTTTATTATAACTCATTAATTTTCAATACTTATTGCGGAGAGACAGGGATTCGAACCCCGGGTACCTCGCAGTACAACGGTTTTCAAGACCGCCGCAATCGACCACTCTGCCACCTCTCCAAGACTTCTTTTCAGAAGTGCTTTCCGTTGAAAGCGTTGCAAAGGTACGACTTTATTTTAAATAAGCAAATAGTTTACCAGTTTTTTGCTATAAAATTTTCAAATCGTATTTTTGCATACGAATAATAAACGAAAGAAATAAATCATGATATACCCTCAGAATTTCGAACAGAAAATAGGTTTCGATTCCATCCGTCATTTACTAAAAGAGAAATGTCTCAGCACATTAGGTCAAGAAAGAGTAGATGAAATGAACTTCTCAGAATCCTTTAAGGATATTAATGAATGGCTGGAACAGGTAATGGAATTCATACGCATCATACAAGAGGAAGACAGTTTTCCCGACCAATATTTTTTTGATGTACGCCCATCACTAAAACGTATCCGCGTAGAAGGTATGTATTTGGATGAGCAAGAACTGTTTGATTTACGCCGTTCTTTAGAAACAATTCGTGATATCATCCATTTTCTGACACTGACCCCGAATGACGAAGAACAAGAAAAAGAAAACTCCCCCTACCCTGCCCTACAAAAACTGGCAGGAGATATTATCGTGTTTCCTCAACTCATTACGCGTATTAACAACATCTTAGACAAATTCGGAAAAATCAAAGACAACGCTTCTTCCGAATTATTACGCATCCGCAGAGAGTTGGCCTCGACAGCCGGAAGCATATCACGCAGTTTGAATGCAATTCTACGCAACGCTCAAGCAGAAGGTTATGTTGATAAAGATGTAACTCCTACCATGCGTGACGGAAGACTCGTCATCCCTGTCGCACCGGGATTAAAACGGAAAATCAAGGGAATTGTACACGATGAATCATCCACTGGCAAAACAGTTTTCATAGAACCGGCCGAAGTAGTGGAAGCAAACAATAGAATACGGGAATTGGAAGGAGAAGAACGCCGGGAAATCATCCGTATCCTGACAGATTTCTCTATCATAGTCCGTCCACAGGTCCCCGCCATCCTCCAGTCATACGAGTTTTTGGCAGAAATTGATTTTATCCGTGCCAAAGCCCATTTTTCAATTCAGACGAACGCCACCAAACCATCATTGGAAGACAAACAGATTTTGGATTGGACCATGGCCATACACCCACTATTACAACTCTCGCTGGCCAAGCATAATAAAAAGGTTGTTCCTCTAGATATAGAACTAACTCAAAATCAACGTATCCTAATTATATCCGGACCGAATGCCGGAGGTAAATCCGTTTGTCTGAAGACTGTGGGATTACTACAATATATGTTACAATGTGGTATGCCGGTTCCGATGCATGAACGTAGCCATGCCGGATTATTCGGCAGTATCTTTATAGACATAGGTGACGAACAAAGTATCGAAGACGATCTGAGTACCTACTCCTCACACCTTACCAACATGAAAACAATGATGAAAAGCTGTAACAAACGCAGCCTTATCCTCATTGATGAATTCGGCGGAGGTACAGAACCACAAATTGGAGGAGCCATAGCTGAAGCTGTGTTGAAACGTTTCAATGAAAAGGGCACATTCGGCGTTATCACTACTCATTATCAAAATTTGAAACATTTTGCCGAAGATCACGAAGGAGTGGTTAATGGCGCCATGTTATATGACAGGCATTTAATGCAAGCTTTATTCCAATTACAAATAGGAAATCCGGGAAGTTCATTTGCAGTAGAAATAGCTAGGAAAATAGGTTTACCGGAAGAAGTAATAGCCGACGCATCCGAAATTGTAGGGAGTGAATATATCAATGCTGATAAATATCTACAAGATATCGTACGTGACAAACGTTATTGGGAAACCAAGCGTCAGAACATCCGCAAACGAGAAAAACAGATGGAAGAAACCATCGCCAAATACGAAGAAGAACTACAGGAACTGGAGAAAAGTCGTAAAGAGATTTTGCGAAAGGCCAAAGAAGATGCGGAAAAATTGTTACAGGAATCAAATGCCCGAATTGAAAATACCATCCGTATCATCAAGGAAGCACAAGCCGATAAAGAACGTACACAATCGGCACGTCAGGAACTGACTGATTTTAAAAATCAGATAGAAGATATCGAGAAAAAGAACAAGGAAGATGAAATCATCCGGAAAATGGAAAAACTCCGTGAAAAACAAGAGCGGAAAAAAAACAAAAAGGATAAAGCCAAGGCGGAATCTTCCCAACTGTCAATACCCAAAGAACAGCCTATCACTGTAGGTAGTACTGTAAAGATCAAAGGTCAATCCAGTGTCGGAGAAGTACTAGGAATTAATGGCAAAAATGCAATAGTTATGTTCGGAATGATAAAAACCAATGTAAAACTGGATAAGCTGGAACGTAGCACACCAATACAGCCCACCCAGAAAACAATGGTAAAAAGTACCTTCGTCAGCAGTGAAACACAAGATCGGGTATATGAAAAGAAACTAAATTTCAAACAAGATATTGATGTACGCGGTATGCGTGGCGATGAAGCTATACAGGCAGTAACTTATTTTATCGATGATGCCATACTATTGGGAATAGACCGTGTACGTATCCTTCACGGAACAGGTACAGGCATACTACGCACCCTGATTCGCAGCTATTTGGGAAGTGTTCCAGGAGTAGCACACTATCAAGACGAACACGTACAATTTGGTGGGGCAGGTATTACTGTAGTAGACTTAAAATAAACACATAGCGGATTTGCAAATTTAGGCAAAGCGTAGCGAATTAGCTGAAAAAGCGTTCGTTACGCTATATTTTTCTCTTGGCGAAAAGCCAAAGAAAACCACGATACAGCCAAACGGTGCAGAAGTTCAGTTACCACCTCATTACCCCCGTAACGGGTACGGATTTCTTGCTAAATGGTTCTTTTTCTGCGATTTGCGTAATTCTACATAGCTGTCGGTAACTCACTATAAACTAATTTTGTAACCCAAAAAAGGAGTGAGTTATGCGAAGTACATTCAAGGTCTTATTTTACGTGAAGAAAGGCAGCGAGAAGCCCAACGGCAACCTGCCTTTGATGTGCCGCCTTACGGTGGACGGAGAGATTAAACAGTTCAGTTGCAAGATGGACGTTCCCCTGCGGTTGTGGGACGTGAAGAACAACCGTGCTTCGGGCAAGAGCGTCGAAGCGCAGAGAATCAACCTCGCGGTGGATAAAATCCGTGTGGAGGTAAACCGACGCTATCAAGAACTGATGCAGACGGACGGGTATGTTACCGCCGCCAAGCTCAAAGACGCCTATCTCGGTATCGGCGTCAAGCAGGAACCTTGCTGAAACTGTTCGAGCAGCACAACGCCGAGTTCGCCAAGAAAGTCGGGCACAGCAGGGCGCAGGGGACATTCCGACGCTATCAGACGGTTTGCAGCCATATTCGGGAATTTCTGCCCCATACCTACAAGCGTGAGGATATTCCGCTAAAGGAACTCAACCTCACATTCATCAACGACTTCGAGTATTTCCTGCGCACGAAGAAGAAATGCCGCACCAATACCGTGTGGGGCTACATGATCGTGCTGAAACACATCGTTTCCATAGCGAGGAACGACGGGCGTCTGCCGTTCAATCCCTTTGCAGGTACATCAACTCGCCCGAAAGCGTCAATAGAGGCTACCTTACCCAAAAGGAGATACAGACGCTCATGGACGCACTGATGAAGAACACCTACCATGAACTTGTACGGGACTTGTTCGTCTTTTCTGTTTTCACGGGTTTGGCGTACTCGGACGTAAAGAACCTCACCGCCGACCGCCTGCAAACATTCTTCGACGGCAACCTATGGATCATCACCCGACGGAAGAAAACCAACACCGAATCGAATATCCGTCTTTTGGACGTTCCCAAACGCATCATCGAGAAGTATAGGGACTGACAAAGGACGGTTGTGTGTTTCCCGTTCCGAGCAACGGCAGTTATAACAAGATACTCAAAGAGATAGGCAAACAATGCGGCTTCAAGGTGCGGCTGACCTATCATGTAGCCCGACACACGAACGCCACGACCGTACTTCTGTCGCACGGCGTACCCATCGAAACCGTGAGCCGCCTATTGGGGCACACGAACATCAAAACCACCCCAATTTACGCTAAAATCACCGTCCAGAAGATAAGCCAAGACATGGAAACCTTATCGTACAAGCTGGAGGAGATGGAGAAGAACATCTGCCGAGCCATTTAGTCACCTTAAAACAGCATACCGATGAAAGAAGAAAGGAACATCATCACGATAGATGAATACGGCAATATCTCCCTGCCGACCGACATAGGCGCAACCGCCATGACCGAGTGGGAAATCTGCGAACTGTTCGGGATTGTCGCCCCGACGGTTCGGGCAAGTATAAAGGCACTCTGCAAGAGCGGAGTTTTGAGATAGGAGCAGCATAGAGGTTTACGACCTCGAAACGATAGCCGTCCTCGCTTTCCGTATCGAATCGTTCGGGGCGACGAAAGTCCGCAAAGTGTTGTTGGAGAGAATAACGCACCGGCGAAAAGAGAAAACGACGGTTATCGTATCTGTCGTTGCCGACACCGAGCCGAACCGCCGATGGATGGCGTAACGGTCTGTCGGTCGGGGTATCAGTCCGTCATACATTCATACGGTCATACCGTCGCACGGACGGAAAGGGGCTGTTTCCCGACCGAAAGGGGGAAATAATAAGGTGGGGTTATACGGGTAAGCAGGCGGCAGGGAGAGCTACCGCCGAAAGACCGCCGACACGCCGCAGGGTATTTACGGAGAAAATACCGTAGCTTATTAGGGAATTTTCCGAGCCGCAATACTCCGTATCGCTGAAAATTCCCCAATAAGGCAAGGGGCAAGCCCCTCTGCACACCCCATCGGGGACGGCTATTTGCCGCCCCCGAAGATACGAAGAATCATTGTTTCACAAGCTAAAAAAGAAAGGAATATATATGGGTTTCGTAGTATTGCACATGGAAAAGGCGCACGGCAGCGACAGCGGAACGACCGCCCACATCGAGTATTTCATCATCCCGAAGAACGCAGACCCGACACGGACGCACCTGAACCGAAAATTCGTTGCGTACCCCGACGGGATTAAAGACCGTTCGGCAGCTATACAGAGAAGATTGGAAGAAACGGGACTGACACGCAAAATCGGAAACAACCAAGTACGGGCAATCCGCATTACCGTGTCGGGAACGCACGAGGACATGGAACGCATCGAAAGGGAGGGGCGTTTGGACGAGTGGTGCGCCGACAATATGAAATACTTCACCGACACGTTCGGAAAGGAGAACATCGTGGCGGCGCACCTGCATAGGGACGAGGAAACGCCCCACATACACGTCACGCTCGTCCCCATCGTCAAGGGAGAGCGCAAACGCCGCAAACGGGAGGAACAGACAAAGAAGCGATACCGCAAGAAGCCGACCGACACCGTAAGACTGTGCGCAGACGATATTATGACACGACTGAAATTAAAGTCCTACCAAGATACCTATGCCGAAGCGATGGCGAAATACGGGCTGCAAAGAGGCATAGACGGCTCGAAGGCACGGCACAAGTCCACGCAGCAGTATTACAATGAAACGAAGAAACTCGCCGACAGCCTCAAAGCGGAGGTCGTGGATTTGCAGCGTCAGAAAGAAACGGCGCAGGAGGAACTCAAACGGGCGAAAAAAGAGATACAGACCGAGAAGCTGAAAGAGGCAGAGACCACCGCAGCCGCCAACATCGCCGAAAGTGTCGGTTATCTTTCGGTAGTAACAAGGTCAAGACGCTGGAGAGGGAGAACACCGCCCTGCATAGGGAGGTGGCCACGCACGGGGAAGCCATCGAAGCCCTGCAAACCCGAATACAGACCATGCAGGCAGACCACAACCGACAAATGGCGGAAGTAGAGCGGAAGCACCGCAGGGAGATAGCGGACAAGGAAGCGAGGCACAAGCAGGAAATATCGTTTCTGAAAACGGTAATCGCAAGGGCGGCGGCATGGTTTCCCTATTTCCGTGAAATGCTCCGTATTGAAAACCTATGCCGCCTTGTCGGGTTCAGCGACGGGCAGATCGCAACGCTCGTCAAGGGAAAACCGTTGGAGTATGCAGGGGAACTCTACTCGGAGGAACACAAACGGAAATTCACGACCGAAAAGGCAGGGTTTCAAGTGCTGAAAGCCCCCACGGACGGGACGAAACTGGTTCTTGCCATCGACCGAAAGCCCATAACCGAATGATTTAAAAAGCAATTCGACAAGCTAAGGCAGAATATACATCGCCCCATGCAGCCGCAAAGGAAAGGCAAGGGGATAAAACTGTAATTCCTTCATTACATTAAAGTACAATAAAAAGTGCTGTTCATAAACGGCTAATGTGCGGTATTTTTGCTAATTTTACATCGAATATGAAGAATGAAAAGCAAAAGAGATATAAACACTATATGAAAACAAAGTGATTAATCTTACAGAATTAAATAATTGAAAATAACATCTTTACATAAGATGATTGAAGAGAAGAACTATTACGGAAACCTTTGTACAGAGATGTACGAAATCTTGCATGCAGAAGCACCGCAAGACGAATTGAATTTTTATCTTTCTTATGCTGAAAAAGGAAAAAAGATTTTAGAACCTTTATGCGGCAGTGGACGTTTTCTTGTTCCATTCGTGGAAAGAGGGCTTGATATAAGTGGCATAGACTTATCCAATGAAATGTTACAAAAGTTAAAACAGAAATTGCCTGAGGCAAAAGTCGTTCAAGCTGATATTATAAAATATTCTCCAAGAGAGAAGTTTGATTATATATTTATCAGCTCGGGCTCTGTGTCATTATTTACCGATACTGATTTGTGTAAACAAATCTTGTGCAGAATAAAAGAATGGTTGTCTCCAATGGGTAAGTTTGTATTTGCTGTTGATACAATCGCCAATAGATGTACAGATGACAATGATTATGCGATTGCGGTTTCTGTAAAGACAAAGGAGAATTTTGAACTGGTGTTAAAGTCGAAGAACCATTACGATGAACAAAGTCAGACCCAGCTCTCTCCCGGAATTTATGAAATGTATAGTGATACGAAATTGATTCAAAGCGAATTTATGGATTTCCAGACGCACCTTTATAAGTATGGTGAAATGGAAGAATATTTGAAAGAAGTCGGGTTTACTCAAGTCAAAACTTATTCTTCTTTTGACAAGGAAATAGCCATTAACGATCGATGTGAAATGTTTTTATTTGAATGCAGCTTATAATATGAATACCCCCACAATAAAAACTGACAGATTGATTCTAAGGAAATTTCTGGAAAACGATATAGAGGCTCTTTTCCTTATTTTGAAAGACAAAGAAGTCAATAAGTTCCTTCCTTGGTATTCTCTAAAAGATATCGAAGAAACCAAAAAATTCTATGCGGAAAGGTATGCAGCCAAATATGAACAACCTCAAGCATACGCTTATGCCATTTGTCTGAAAGAGACAATTTTCCAATAGGATATGTTAAAGTTGATATGGAAGAGCACCATGATTTTGGTTATGGGCTCCGTAAAGAATTTTGGCACAGAGGTATCGCTTCGGAGGCTGGCAAGGCTGTTGTCGAACAAGTAAAGAAAGATGGATTACCGTACATTACTGCCACACATGACAGGAACAATCCAAGAAGCGGTAATGTAATGCAGGCTTGCGGTATGAAATACTGCTACACGTATGAGGAATTGTGGCAACCTAAGAATTTTTTGGTCGCATTCAGAATGTATCAACTGAACTTTACAAAAGGGCAGGATTGGATATACCAAAAATATTGGGAGGAACATCCTAACCATTTTATTGAAGAGTTGTAACCCTATTGGATAGTGGGTTATTTTTGCTATATTAGTTATGATTATTTTGATTGCTGGTGACACGCATACGGGAAAAACCTTGCTTGCACAAAGACTGTTGGAGAAATACAAATATCCCTATCTGTCAATAGACCATCTGAAAATGGGACTTATTAGGAGCGGGCAGTGTGGTCTTTCCGCTGATAGCAGTGATGCAGAACTGACGGAATATCTGTGGCCGATTGTTCGGGAAATGATAAAGACCTGTATTGAAAATTCTCAGAACCAGATTGTGGAGGGCTGCTATATTCCGTTTGGTTGGGAAAAAGATTTCTCCCTTGAAGATTTGCGACAAATCAAGTATATCTGTTTAATATTCAGTAAAAATATATAGAAACTCATTTGGATGATATTCTTCGATTTGAAAAAGTAATAGAGAAACGATTGTCTTCTGATGTAATCTTAGACGAGATAATAAAAACAAACGAGTATAACTTGGAACAATGTGTGTTACGACACTATAACCATATTCTGATTGATGATACTTATCAAATTGACATTGAATGCATATAGTTTTTGATTGGAACATTGTAGTTTTGAATATTTGTTCTAACTTTGCATTTAGAAGGGTTTATTTGACAGCATAGCAACGCAAAACGCTGAAATTCGCACAGTTGCCAAATCGTTACCTCTATTTCTCAAATAATTCGCTAAAAGTTTATTCTTCAATCGGTTAAGTCAAACCGATAAAAATCTAAAATAATATTTTAATAGAATAAGAGGCTGTTTTAATTAATTTTCTCTATATTCGCACTAAAATTAGAGAAAATTAAAAGCAAAGGTGGCAGCTGGAACTTCTCATACAACTATAAGTATTAAGCTCAATGAGCAAGGGTTTCATGATATTTTCAATAAATATTATGTAACTCTATGCTTATTTGCCAATCAATATACAGAAAATCAAGAAACTTCAGCAGATATTGTACAAGATTCATTTGCCAAACTATGGCAAATAAGAGAAGATTTTTTTTATCTGCACCAAGTAAAAGCATTTTTATATACAGCTGTACGCAATAAAGCACTCAACGAACTGGAGCATTCAAAAGTAGTATATGAATACGCTCAAAATGTCATCGAAAAGAAAAAGGATTCCTTTTTTCACGATACAATCGTTGAAGAGGAAACTTATCGTATCGTTTCTGAAGCCATAGATAAATTACCCGACCAAATGAAAGCCATTATGCAACTAGCTCTGGAAGGGAAAAAAAATGCAGAAATAAGCAGACAGACTAAACATATCTACAGAAACAGTCCATACATTAAAGAAAATAGCCTACAAGAAACTCAGAGAGAACTTGAAAGACTACTATTACTTCCTCTTGTTCTTTATATAAAAAGACATTAATTTGTTTTTTTTCAAAAAAGTCGTTTTATTATTCACCCAATTTTCAAACAGACTTGTTTTATTATAAAAGAGATAAAAAACAGGTCAAAATATGATAAAACAAGATTTCTATATAGCCAACCTCATAGCAAGGTATCTGTCGGAAGAAATAACCCCGGAAGAAACAATAAAACTAACTACTTGGAGAGAAGAATCTACAGCGCACGAGATTTTATTCAAGAAAATTTGTGATGAAGAAAACCAAAAGCAGCATTTCCGGCAAAAAACGGCATTCAATCCTTCATTCGGATGGAAAGAAGTGGAAAAACGAATCAAAAGAAATAATAACAGAAGCAGATATATCAAAATAGTAAGTTATGCCGCAATCATTCTGTTACCTGTCCTTTTTGTAAGTATTTCCATGAAATTCACCTCGCCCGTTTCTCTTTCGGACAAACAGTTCATTGCACAATCCATTCTACCTGGGGAATCCAAAGCTATTCTGACATTGGAGAACGGCCAGACAATCCATATAAATAAAGAAACAGAGAGTCTGCTTGAGAAAATAGACGGAGCCCGAGTCCACATGGACTCTACAATGCTGAATTACCAAGTAACATCAAAAACAGCTAAAAAAAACAAGCCTGTATATAATAAAGTGGAAACTCCACGAGGTGGAGAATATGCTCTATTGTTAAGTGATGGAACAAAAGTGCATCTGAACGCAATGACCAGTCTTCGCTTTCCTGTGACATTTGATAACGGTCCGCGCAAAGTGGAACTGGAAGGCGAGGCCTATTTTGAAGTCTGCAAAACAGGGCAACCATTTATAGTATGCACTCAAGGCATGCAAGTAGAAGTGTTGGGAACCACATTCAACATCTCTGCCTATCCACAGGAAGAGTATCAGACAACTTTGGTAAACGGTTCTGTCAAAGTAAATACAGAAACAGGAGAAAGCTGTATTTTAAAGCCCTCCCAGCAAGCTACCATCAGCCTTGGAAACAGCAGCATACAGATACGCATGGTAGATGCCGGATTTTATACCTCATGGATAAAAGGAAAAATTCATTTCAAAGACCAGCGATTGGAAGATATCATGAAAATACTATCACGCTGGTATGACATGGAAGTAATTTTTGCCAATGAGAAAATAAAAGACCTACGCTTCGGATGCAATGTAGATCGGTATTCGGAAATCACTCCATTTGTACGTTTGTTGGAAGAGACTCAAAAAGTACACGTAAAAGTCAATAACAAAACAAATCACATTCTATAACTAATAAAAATGATGTATTATGGACAAAAAACACAACTACACCAATCACGGTAAAAGTAGTAAACGTTTGTGGATTACGTTCCTATTTTTCTGTATCATTACCACAGGTTTTATGCAGGCAGCCAACAAAGTGTTTGCACAAGCCACTGTCACAGCCTCATTCAAGAATGCCACGTTGAGTGAAATTCTTTGGGAAATCCAAAGACAAACCGACTTTACTTTTGTGTACAGCACCAATGATGTAAAACAAATAAAAGTCCAAAACCTAAATGTAAATAACGAAAAAATAGCCAATGTGCTTGATAAATGTCTTATGAATAGTGGTTTGACCTATTCAGTTCACAACGGCGTTATTGCTATCAAGCAAATTGAAGAAAAAGAGTCTGCTGTTCCTCAACAGAAAACAACATTAACCGGTACAGTATTGGATGAGACGGGAGAACCTATTATTGGAGCGAATATCTTAGTCAAAGGTACTACGAATGGAACTACTACAGATTTGGACGGGCACTTCTCATTAGATGTAGACCGTATACCTGCCACTTTGATTATCTCCTATATAGGTTATGGCAAGCAGGAAATTAAAGCCACTGCCGGAAAGACACTGAAAGTAGTCATGGCTCCTGATAATAATGTTATGGAAGAAGTGGTTGTTACCGGTTATGGTACTTTCAAGAAATCGGCATACGCAGGTTCTGCTTCTACTGTGAAGACAGGAGAATTAAAAGATTTACCCGTAGTTTCATTCTCCAGTTTGCTAGAAGGTAATGCTCCCGGAGTACAAGTCACTTCCAGTTCAGGTCAGCCTGGTGCCTCCACTTCTATCCGTATTCGTGGTATGGGTTCTTTCAATGCAAGCAATTCTCCACTATACGTAATCGATGGTGTTCCCGTCCAATCCGGTTCTGTTGCTGCTACCAGCTCCGACTCCGGATTTGACATAATGTCTACATTAAACAACTCGGATATTGAAAATATTACAGTAATAAAAGATGCTGCAGCAGCCTCCCTTTATGGTTCACGTGCTGCAAATGGAGTTATTTTAATCTCCACCAAGAAAGGAAAAAGCGGAAAAGCACAAATTTCATTAAAAGCAGACTGGGGTAGCAATGATTTCGCAATGGATTATCGCCCAGTTATGGGGGAGAAGAACGACGTGAATATATTTACAATGGATTGATATTATATCAACAACGTAAACTAGCTGATAAAAATCCTAATATATCAGAGGAAGAGCTAATGTCACAAAGTAAAACTTATGCAGATGGGCAAATCGATAAATATGCTCCAATTCCATGGTGTGGTTTCACAGACTGGAATAAAGAGCTTTTCCAAAAGGGACATCATTCTACCTATGAAGCATCACTAGCCGGTGGCAGCGATAAATTTAAATATTACTCTTCTTTATCATATATGAAGCAGAACGGTATTGTACAAGGTTCCGGTTTGGAACGTGTAACAGGGCGTTTGAACGCAGATTTCAGTGCAACAGACAAATTGACTGTAGGCGCCAAGATACTTTTCTCAAATGTAAATCAGAGTGTTTATGACGAAGGATTCACTTATACATCTCCTTTCTATTCCTCACGTAATTGGGCTACTCCTTCAGATCCGGTCTACAATGAAGATGGCAGTTGGAATCGTAAATTTATTCGTAAAGCCAATGACCGCAACCCCAAATTATCAGCTGAATACGATTATAAACATGAAAAAATGCTACGCGCATTCAATACGCTTTATGCCGAATACGAAATCATAAAAAATCTGAAATTCAAAACAACATTCAGTTATGATTACACTACTGTAAAAGGTGAGAAATGGTATGACCCACGTACTTCCAACGGTGAAGATGAAAATGGAGAAGTAGTAAAACGCATAAGAGAATATAAAAAATGGTATGGAGTAACACCTTAAGCTATTTAACTACTTTCAACAACATTCATCATTTGGACTTTCTTGCCGGATATGAAATTGATGATACCTACAATGACTATTTATCAGGGGAAGCTTACAATTTTACAACTCCCGACAAACATGCCATTAGTAATGGAATGAAAACAGTATCTGTAGGGGGAAGTGATTCAAGGTACAGACTGGTATCCTATTTAAGCCGTTTGAATTACGATTACAAAAATAAATATTATCTAGGAGCTAGTTTTCGTGTTGATGGCAGTTCACGTTTGCACCGTGACAATCGTTGGGGAACATTTTGGTCTGTATCCGGAGCATGGCGTACTATTGAAGAAGAATTTATGCAACCTGTAAAAGATTGGTTGACAGACTTGCGTATAAGAGCATCATACGGTGTAAACGGTACTCTTCCTTCTGATTATTTCGGCTATATGGGATTAAGCTCCATTAGTGGTGGTTACTTGGAGCAACCCGGTATTCAAATGTCCCAAATTGCAAATCCTAATCTGAAATGGGAAACCAATTATAATATGAATATTGGCTTGGATTTTGGTTTTTGGGATCGTCTGAACTTCACGATTGAATATTATACCCGTACAACTAAAAACTTATTAATGGACTGTCCTGTATCCATGACAACAGGATTTAGTAGTTATTTAATGAATATAGGTGAAGTGAAAAATAAAGGTATTGAATTAACTATTAATTCCACTAATATTAAAATAAAAGACTTTAGCTGGAATACAACTTTCAATTTAGGTCATAACTCCAATAAAGTTGTAAAATTAGATGGCGAACAGACACAAATTGTCAGTGGAACCCAAATACACAAAGTAGGAAGTTCTTATCGTACATTCTATGTACAAGAATTTGCGGGCATCAATCCTGAAACAGGAAATCCTCTATTCTATACCAATGAATTGGATGAGAACGGAAATTATATAAAAGAAATTACCGAGAACTCTAAAAATGCACAATTCATTCCTTATAACATGCAGAACCAACTGTTAACGGAGGTATCTCTAATTCATTGCGTTATAAATGGCTTGATTTAAATTTCTTATTCTCCTATCAATTCGGAGGATATTCTTATGATACTTGGGCACAAAAGACAGAACATGGCGGTTACGATTCCTATGCAAACATTCCGACTTATTATCGTGATAGCTGGAAAAAGCCAGGTGATCAAACCAATATAGAAGTATATATGCTGGGTAAATCATCTTCTGTATCAATGCATAAAATAACAAGTAGCCGCCGTATCCACAGTACTGATTATTTCCGCTTAAAAAATATCACATTCGGCATTACGTTACCTAAAGAATGGACAAATAAAATCAATATAGGAAATGTTCGTTTTTATGCATCAGCAAGCAATTTATGGACATGGGCGGCCTATGACAATTATGATCCTGAAGCTGTTAGTGCCGGTAGTGCAACTCAAACCACACCGCCTTTAAAAACCGTTACTTTTGGTCTCAACATCAATTTTTAACCACTAAAAAACAACAATATGAGAACATTACATAATTTTTTATCAATAGTCTTATCCATCGGATTGTTTACTTCATGTGGAAACGATTGGTTGGATTTAGAACCGTCCACACAAATTCCAACAGAAACGAGTATCAAATCTCTCTCCGACATTGATTATTCACTAAACGCCATTTATGCGACAATGCGTAATGCCTATGCGTATTCCGGGCGTTTAATCTACTACGGAGATGTAACAGGAGATGACATGCAAGCTGTACAATCAACTTGTAGAACAGCTCACTATTACCAAATGGATTGGTTACCTGCAAATGGACCAAGTACACACTGGTCATATCTTTATTCCATCATTCAAAACTGTAATGTAATTTTAGACGGCATTGACAATATCGAAATTCTTCCAAACGATGAAGATGAGCATATCTTCCGCAATGATTTGGAAGGACAAGCATTAGCAATACGTGGTCTGGCCCTTTTTGACCTTACGCGCTTCTTCGGATATACTTATTTAAAAGATAACGGAGCCTCTTTAGGAGTACCTATCATCACTTCAGCATCAGCCACTGCCGACAGTAAGCCTTCACGTAACACTGTAGCTGAATGTTATGATCAAATAATCAAAGACTTAAAGAATGCGGCTAGTTTAATGATACCCACATATTCATGGTCAGGTACTAGTTTGAATCAAAAAGATTTATCCTTAAATAAGAAAGGTAAAATCAGTAAATGGGGCACATTAACTTTGTTAAGTCGGGCATATCTGTATATGGGGAAGAACAGTGAAGCTTTACAAGCTGCAGAAGAAGCAATAAAAGGATCGGAAGCCAATAAATACCAATTATGGAATACCGAAGAATATCCCACTGTATGGGGTACGGAAGCCTCCGAAGCAAATCCGGGAGAAATTCTCTTCGAAATAGTCAATACTACTACCGAAAGCCCCGGCAATGAAAGTATGGGATATCTAACTTCTCCAAAAGGATATCAAGATATGTGCATTACAGTCAGTTTTTATCACCATCTGTTAGAAACGCCTAATGATGTACGCATTAAGTTATTAGTTAATCAAGACAAAAAAGTAATGTATTTGAATAAGTATCAACCACAACCTGGAGAAAATATTATGGATGCCAATATTCCTATAGTACGTCTTTCCGAAACTTACTTAAATGCAGCCGAAGCAGCCGTGAAAAACGGAGATGCAACAAAAGCTGCAAAATACCTGAAAGCCATCGCACTCCGAGGAAATCCGGACTATACGATGCCCGCAAAGGTTACCCTTGATGATGTTCTAGAAGAACGCAGGAAAGAACTCATTGGTGAAGGGCACCGCATGTTTGACTTATTACGTAATAACTTACGAGTAACTCGTATTAACGAAACAGACGATATGATGAAAGAGGTAGTGCATTTCGCTGACGAAAAAACATCTATGGATTTCGACAGAAACTATTATCGTACAATATTACCTATTCCTCAAAAAGAAATTAATGCTAATTCTAATATTGTACAAACACCAGAATATCTGAAATAATAGTCAACATAAATTGATAAAATCCAAATCAATAAATCCTTCTCTTTAAGTTAGGGAGTATTATCACTCCCTAACTTAAAGAGAAATTAACTATATAAATACATAAAGATATGAGAAAATCCTTATTATTATTCATCTTTGCTTCATGTTTATTTAATAGTTGTGATGACACCTTTACCAATGACATAATAACCACCCACCCCAATAATCCACCAAGTAATCGTTCTGCTTTTGATAATTACTTTGATTGGGACCGTATAAATGACATTGAAACTATAAACCCATTTACACATACCATAACTACCATGGGAATTCCATGGAAAAAAGGTAGCAGCAATAATCTAGGAATTCCTTCAACATGGTTAGACGAGAATGCTTCTGATCCAATATATGCAAATCGATATTATTCTAGAGAAAATGGCTGGGAACTCATTTATAGCAATATAACCGAAAGTACTCCTACAAAATATTTTGCTTTATACCACAAATATACAGGATTACTCCGTTTTTTCTTTTATGAAATAGCTTCATCAGCAGGCTTAGGTAGTTCAGAGGCCTTTTGGGGAATCCGTACAGACAAAACTACCAGTCTATTCAACTTTATGGAAGAAATTTCTATACCCATAAATCGTTCAGAAAAATCTTCATATATAGCAAGTACAGAAGGTACATTTTTAGGAAACGAGTTTGTTAGCTCTGGATATAAAGCAAACAATTGGTATGGATTAGAAATAGAGTGTGCTTATGATCCTAGTCTTAATACACAAAGCTTAGCTAATTTCGAAATTAGAGGTTGGGCTGTTAATAAAATAAAAACTACAGGTATGGCTCAAACAAGTGGAGATATCACAGGTACTATCGTAATGAACACCACTAATATTTCTAACTTCAATTTCAATCTTGCCAATACATTCAATAATTCAAAAACTTCTATTGCAGTTAATCAAGAAGGGTTTATTAATACAGTCAGTAAAGAAATTGAAAACGGAATAACTAAGAAAGATTCTTTTTGGAAAAGTATTGGAAACAGTATTAAAGGTGCAACTGTTAGTGGCATTAAAAACGGGTTAAAAGCATTAGTTACGTCAGGAGACTCTGCAGCTGTAAGTGCTTTAAAAGGTCTAGCAGGTTCCATTATTGGCATCAACAAAAGTAAGCTTCAATTGGACAAATTGATCTAAAAATCAATACAAATACACAAATGCAATTTGAAAGTGAACAAACAACAACTGGTTGGGGAAGTATTTCGTCATTTCCAGTAGCAGGAACCACAAACAACAATAATGATGTACCCATTTATAACTTTCCCCTTGGTGTGTGGAATCTAAAAAAATCTCCTCAAATAATCAGAAATGTCGAAGGAGAAATCGGAATGTATTATGATGCCGGATATTTTACTTATGAATATGAAGTAGGAGATTACGAAATTCTTGTTAATCCTGTTGTTTCTCAAGAATATAGGGTGTATTCCAAAGCTAATTTACTTTTCAAATCAAACAGTTATGCATCTGCCCCTCCTTTTGGCTATATAAATGAAATGAAGTATTATGGGGAGGTTCCAGCTTTAGCACTGATATTCTAGAAGGGGATTCCAGTGATAAACATTTTCATGCACATTACCCAATAAAAAGGATGATTTACTTATCCATCTTTATGTAGAACTAATAAATAAAAATAATCCAGATATAAAATTCAGCTTCTCAAAATATTTTGCAACTGGAGATATTATAGAAGGAACAAGCAATATAGAAGAAATAGATGATAGAGAAGGCCCCATTACTGAACATTATTAATAGATGTCCTATAAATTTATAATTTTAATATTAAATCAAATCGATGACAAGCAAGACTAATTTTATCAACTACTTTCTTCTTGCATTTACCCTCGCATTCATCAGTTCCGACCTTACTGCCGGAACTCTTGATTTCAAAGACAAAAAGAAAGACAAAGAGAAAAAAGAAGAGTTAACAGCCGATGGTCCATACGTACTGTATCAGCCTGACGGCCAAACCAGAGTAATCAATGTAGATAAGAAAGGGAATATCATTGATACCACTTATACCACATTACCTCAAAACTTTACCCTGCATGTGACAGACCACAAAGGCAGGTTTCCATTTGATGTAAAACTACACCCGGTAAAACGTCCCGGATGGAATTATCCTCAGGCAGACAAAGTTTTTGTCATGTCCGACCCTCATGGAAGGCTGGACTGTGTAATCAGCCTGTTACAAGGCAACCATATCATTGATAAAGACTACAAATGGAGCTTCGGGAAAAACCATCTGATGATTATCGGTGATATTTTTGACAGAGGAAAAGATGTACCGCAAATCTTCTGGCTATTCTACAAACTGGAAGAGGAAGCAGCCAAAGCCGGAGGACACGTATCGTTCATGCTGGGAAATCATGAACCGATGGTACTGGCCAATGACCTCCGATACACCAAAGAAAAATATAAAATATTGGCTGAAAAACTAAAGATGAAGTACCCCCGGCTATTCGGTCCTGATACCGAACTGGGCAGATGGTTGGGAACCCGTAACACCATGCAAATGATAGGTAACGACCTATATGTGCATGCCGGACTAGGCAAAGACTTCTATGACAAGAACTTGAGCATCCCCACTGTCAATGAAGAAATGAGCAAAGGACTATTTATGACGAAAAAAGAACGTAAAGAGCTTTCTCCACTCACAGCCTTCCTATATGGAAACAGCGGGCCCATCTGGTATCGCGGACTGGTACGCACCGATGTCAAATACAATCCGCTGGTAAAAGACTCCCTAGAAATGCTTATGGACGTTATAAGGCAAAACACATTATTGTGGGACATACCATTTTCAAAGATATTTCCACTTTCTATAACGGAAAGGTTATCGGAGTAAATGTAGACAATAAAGAAAACCGGGAAAAAAAGCGCGGACGTGCCATGCTGATTGAAAATAATCAGTATTTTGTCGTTGGTGACAAAGGTATACAAAGACAATTAGAATAAAGACAATACACCAAATCCTACCGGTGGTTTTCCAAACTCTCCTGACAACTTTCCTATTTGTCTAAGAGAGTTTTTCTTTTTCCTTTTTTGTCTAGTTTCCTCCTTTTATTTTATACCTTTGTTCCTCATAATAACTAACCTTATAAAACGAAATGAAATCTATCCGAGAACTATACCGCATCGGCACCGGTCCGTCCAGCAGTCATACTATGGGACCGCGCAAGGCTGCTGAAATCTTCTTAGGAAAACATCCCGAAGCCAAAGCTTTTCAAGTTACTCTTTATGGAAGCCTCGCCGCTACCGGTAAAGGACACATGACCGATGTAGCCATTTTAGATACATTGCAACCACATGCGCCTACAGAAATTATCTGGAAAGCCCATGTCTTCTATCCGTTTCATCCCAATGGGATGACTTTCAAATCTTTGAATGAAAAAGGAAAAGTGACAGATGAATGGACTGTTTTCAGTGTAGGCGGAGGTGCTCTAGCCGAAGAAGGGCACGACAAAGGCTCAACTCCGGAAATCTATGATATGAACCGTATGAGTGAAATCCTCTACTGGTGTGAACGTACCGGGCGCAATTACTGGGAATACGTCCAGCAATGTGAAGACAAAGACATTTGGGACTATCTGGCAGAAGTATGGAAAACCATGAGAGAAGCCATTGAGCGTGGTTTGGATCAAGAAGGCGTATTACCCGGCCCACTTAATCTGCGCAGAAAAGCCTCCACCTATTATATTAAGGCAAAAGGTTATAAGGACAATCTGCGTTCCCGCGGGTTAGTCTTCTCATACGCTCTGGCAGTCAGTGAAGAAAACGCCTCAGGTGGCAAAATCGTCACAGCCCCTACTTGCGGATCATGCGGAGTGGTTCCGGCTGTACTTTATCACTTGCAAAAAAGCCGTGACTTCAGCGATATGCGGATTTTAAGAGCACTGGCTACTGCCGGATTGATAGGAAATATAGTAAAACACAACGCCTCCATTTCCGGAGCCGAAGCCGGTTGCCAGGCAGAAGTAGGAGTGGCCTGTTCAATGGCATCCGCCGCTGCCAGCCAATTATTCGGAGGTAGCCCGGCCCAGATAGAGTATGCAGCCGAAATGGGCTTGGAGCATCACTTGGGAATGACTTGCGATCCGGTATGCGGATTGGTACAAATCCCTTGTATCGAAAGAAATGCCTATGCGGCAGCCCGAGCTCTTGACGCCAATATCTATTCTGCCTTTACAGACGGTAATCACCGTGTATCCTTTGACAAAGTGGTGGAAGTAATGAAACAGACCGGCCATGATCTTCCTTCCTTATATAAAGAAACCAGCGAAGGTGGTCTGGCAAAGGATTACGAGCCGATGGATTAATAACAGGGAAAAGACCGAGAACTGTATTTATAATACATAAAAGGGTGAATCAGAACTCGTTGCGACCATCATTTTCAATGCTGATAATAAAAAGATAGTTCAATTTGTTCCTGATACACCCTCTTATGGCATCATTACTATAATGAGAGATAGTTCCCCTATTACAGAAAAAATCTTTTTTAATCGCTCAACTTCAAGAATCCTCCAAACTGATCAAAGTCTACTTCCAACCCATTTTCCAATGTCAGTTCATATCCCTTGCGGTTACGTTCTATCTTCACCGTTTTATGCCCGTTATAATTAGCCTTCATATATTTAGAAATAGCCTGAGGGATAAAAGTAGAAGGAACCGCCTTGTTCTTGCAATCTATCTCAAGCCACTCTCCCTTTGAATTGAACTCCAATTCAATGCCATCGGCCAATTTTACATCATAGGAAGTGCTCTGAAACAAGTCCTTTTCAATCTTGATATACGCAACTTTAGTCTGAGAGAAATGTTTGCCAATCATTTCACGTGCGGCAACAGGAAGCTTATTCACATCGCGGGTCACGACATCGCCCGCCATGGCGAACTGAAGAGAGCATACCAGCATAGCCATTAAAAATAAAATCTTTCTCATAATCTAATTTATTCTTTAGTTAGTTAATGCCATACCAACAACTAACCGCCTAAAAAGATTATGACGCGAAAAATTATTCCTGTATTTTAGATTTAATTAAGGCTGTCTCCCAACATAGGAGGAAGCTCCTCCATATCCTCATTTTTAGATATGCTCATTTTTCCTTCAGGAGTAATAGTGATAGAGAAAGGAATATACAAATCTGTCTGAGGATAACTCACACTGGCAGCCAATATGATATTTTTTCCCTCACGGGTCTTCTCTTCATCAAATACCACGCCCTCCAATATAAAATGACGGAGATGATCAGCACTTACGAATCCTGAGAAACTTTGCTTGGTAAAAGTTTTGGCAAAGACCCGACTCCCATTTTCACGGGAAATTCTAACGACGATACGATTATCGGCAAAAATCCCCAAATCACTTTTGACTGAAGGCAGGGAATCACTGGGAGCACGCTCTATAAACAAATTATATTTTTTTCCGCCACTGACAATATGCTGGTCAATACGTGAAACCTGCATACGCTGCAAACCTGTCACATGATCCACACTGTCTATCTGGAACATCAATTGTTCTGCATCAACGGAAGTCTCTTTCTTACCTCCGCAAGCGGCCATTACAACCAGTAAAACGACAAATAAAAAAATATATCTGTTTCATCTAAATCTCGATTTCTAGGTGACAAAGTAACAAAAAGTAACGGACACTCACAAGAAAACCTCTATAAAAAGCGAAAACCGGGCAATATCACATTGGCCGGCCTTCAGAGAAAACTAAAAACTAAACTAAATTATTTATTAAGTTAGACTAAACCCAAAAGAAAAGGTTTAATCTCACTTAGAAAAAAAATATTCTTTCTTTGAAAGGCATTCCTACTACAACGCCTTCCAAAAATCCATAAAATTCTTATAAAGCCCATAGCAGACCAACTGATCTTCTTCTTCCAACTCATAATTTTCCTCAAAATGATTCTCCACCTGATGCTCCAATATCGAGATACCCAAACCATTCAGCACTTGCTCCCCTTTTATCAATGCAATGATTTTCATATTGAATTCCGTTTCTAATGACAGATCACTCACCTTATAGCCTACAAAACAAGAAGGAAGTTTGAACTTCATCACATAATGTTCCTCGTCAATCTGAAAAGACTCCACATTGACGTGTAAATCCAATAACCGGACCAAACTGCGTGCCGCTTCTTTCTCCGGCGTCAGAATACTATCTAAATTAAAAGCCTCAAGCACGGTCTTATGCACATCATCTACCGCACGGGCATAGATATGTTTCACTCCTTTCTTTTTCAGCAGTGCCACCACACGCACAGAAGCACCAAAATTCTCGCCGATAGCAACAATAACCACATCCACATCTTTCAGTGGCAGCACACTGAGCGATTGTTCGTCCGTAGCATCAATAATAAAAGAAGTCGCGATTTTGTCCTTCAACACATCCACACGATGCTCGTTTGTATCCACTCCTATCACCTCATGTCCCAATACGGAAAGCTCTTCGGCCAACACACCGCCGTAATTTCCTAAACCAATAATAATGTATTTCATAACTAGTTGATTATGATGTTATCACTCGGATATTTATATTTCGTTTATTTTTTTCTGTTTAATAAGGCTGGATATCAAAGTAAGCACCCCTACTCGTCCGATAAACATCAGAACAATGACAATCAGTTTGCTGTCACTTCCCAAAGTAGGTGTCAGATCCAGGCTTGAACCTACCGTACTGAGTGCCGAAGTACACTCAAAAACCAACGCCATCACTGAAGCCTGCGGCTCTAGAATGCTTAAACTAAAGATACCCGCAAAAACAATCAGCAGATAAAGAATCAATGTGGCATTAGAACGCCGGATGGAATCATGAGATAACTCCCTGTTGAAAATATTAACTTTATCGGCACCTATAAGAATAGCACGCAAGTTCAACATGACTACAGCAAACACATTCACCTTCACACCACCGGCCGTAGACTGCGTACCGCCGCCAATCATCATCAGCACCACCATCAGCAGCAACGTCTGCACACTGAAAGTAGTCATGCCCACACTTGAAAATCCTGCCGTACGGGGACAAGTCGCATTAAAGAAGCCCTGCACCCATTTCTCTGTAACCGTCATTCCCGCAAAAGCATGATTCCATTCGAAAATAACAATGGCCACAGTACCCGTCACTAGCAAGATAGCCGTCATAATCAATACAATACGGGTATTCAGGTTATATAAATGTATTTTACGGATTGTCCTCTTATTCTTTTTGACATAACGGTGATACAAGCGCTTGCTTTCATAAGAAACCGTCTCATACAGATTTACCAGTATCGGGAAACCTATACCTCCCAAAATAATCAGGAAAGAGATAGTGATATATAGCAAGTTATGATTATGAAGTACCAGTTCGTTACCTAAGTTTCCATACAAAGTAGAGAATCCAGCATTGCAAAAGGCAGAGATGGAATGGAAAGCAGAAAAAGCCAATTCCTCTTCAATATCCATACCCATAGTGCCATGTATACTTAAAAAAATAACCCCCATCCCTGCAGCCTCTATCGCCAATGTAAATCCTAATATATATAATAAGGTGGAAAGTAGCGAACTGAGTGACTGCGAGCTTACCATATCACGGACCACCAGCTGATTGTAGAGCGAAGTATTCCCCATAAAAAACATAGCAAAGAAACTGGTCAGAGTCATGACTCCCAAACCGCCGATTTGTATCAACATGATAATGATGAACAACCCCTCGGGCGTGAATGTAGAAGAAACATCGACCGAGACCAACCCCGTGACACAAGTGGCACTGGTAGCGGTAAACAGAGCATCGATAAAAGAAATACCATGATAAGTGGCACGCGGAAGCATCAGTAACGCCGCCCCTATCAGAATAAATATGAGAAAACTAGATGCAAAGATCAAAGATGGATTGGTGCGCCTGCCCAGCAGCCGGACTATCCCATTAGACAATTGCAACAGTGAAAGCAAAGTGAGCAGCACCACATGATATAAACGGCTGTGGAAAAAAGACCAGAAATCATGAATTCCCCCTTGCACCTCCGGTTCATGGAAAATAACCGGAATCAAAGTCAGATAAAGCATCAGACTCAGTATCCACGCCAGTCCCCGGTACTTCCGCTTCGTGTCCGAGTAATTTAATAAAAGATGCAGGGAAATATCAACCAGAAAAACAATCCAGACAAAATGATACAGCATGTTTATCACCTCCATTTCTTCAAAAGAAATAAGAAATCCATGCTCATAAACCAATGTAAGGATTAACAAAGCCGACATCATATAAGTTATCCCGTCCATCCATTTCAGCAATCGCTCTATGTACGGTTTTACTAACTTCTTACGATAAATAAATAGTTTGTGTAAAGGTTCCATGTCGATATTATCTTGCATTAACAGAAAACAAACTTAATCAAAATATTCACATCTCTGTCTATAATAACAAATAACTTCGCATTTTTACTCTGACAGCCCCTTTTTTTATTGTTCCCGACAAAAAAGTAGTTGAAAATTAGTAAGGAATACTTTTTTTACCTAATTTTGACCGCAAAACTATTAAATTGAAAGATTATGAGCACAAAACAGAAACGTTTTATCTTACCAGAGGATGAAATTCCTAAATACTGGTACAACATACAGGCAGACATGAAGACCAAACCCATGCCGCCGTTGAATCCCAAAACCAAAGAAGCGCTGAAACCGGAAGACCTCTACCCCATTTTTGCCAAAGAACTTTGCAAACAGGAATTAAACCAGACAGACGCATGGATTGAAATCCCTGAAGCAGTGCGTGAAATGTACAAATACTATCGCAGCACACCATTGGTACGTGCCTACGGACTGGAAAAAGCACTAGGGACTCCCGCACATATTTATTTCAAAAATGAAAGTGTCAGCCCCATCGGCTCCCACAAACTGAACTCGGCTCTGGCCAGGCATATTATTGCAAAGAAGAAGGTGTAACCAATGTCACGACAGAAACCGGTGCCGGACAATGGGGCGCTGCTCTATCGTATGCCGCAAAGGTATTCGGACTGGAAGCTGCCGTTTATCAAGTAAAAATCAGCTATAATCAAAAACCCTATCGCCGCAGCATCATGCAGACATTCGGAGCAACGGTCACCGCCTCTCCATCCATGTCTACCCGTGCTGGCAAAGATATCATTACCCGTAATCCCAATTATCAAGGTTCACTGGGAACAGCCATCTCCGAAGCTATCGAACTGGCAATGAGCACTCCCAACTGTAAATATACACTAGGTCGGTATTAAGCCATGTCACACTGCATCAAACGGTTATCGGTCTGGAAGCCGAAAAGCAAATGGAAATGGCAGGCGAATATCCCGACATGATTATCGGTTGCTTTGGTGGTGGTTCCAATTTTGGAGGAATCTGTTTCCCCTTTATGCGCCACACTATCCTGAATGGAAAACAAACCCGATACATTGCTGCCGAACCGGCTTCGTGTCCGAAACTGACCCGTGGTAAATTCCAGTATGACTTTGGCGACGAAGCCGGATATACCCCGCTGCTGCCCATGTTTACACTGGGGCATAATTTCTCTCCGGCCAATATCCATGCGGGAGGTCTCCGTTATCACGGTGCAGGTGTCATCGTTTCACAATTATTGAAAGATAATTTGATGGAAGCTGTTGATATCCAGCAATTAGAATCCTTCCAGGCTGGTTGTTTGTTCGCACAAGCAGAAGGAATCATTCCGGCTCCCGAATCGTGCCATGCCATCGCTGCTGCCATACGCGAAGCGAATCAATGCAAAGAATCCGGCGAAGAAAAAGTGATCCTGTTCAACCTTTCAGGTCACGGACTGATTGATATGGCTCATACGACCAATATCTGGCAGGTAACTTGATGAATTATGAGTTAAAAGACGAAGATATCCAGAAGAACCTGGATGAAATAAAAGACATGTAATCAGGGTATAAAATAACTGAAGGATACGGAAAGGATATATTATCCTATAAACTACGGCAAACTAAACAGTTGTATCCTTCAGGTTAAAGATTCTTTTACTGATAACTTCTATCTCCCAAGCTTGCGGAGTTAACTCCATAGCCTTTGGAGTTATCTCCATAAGCTTGGGAGTTAACTCCAAAGACTATGGAGATAGAAATAATGCGTTCAATCAGGTTTAGACATAAAATAAAAAAGGCTTAACCATACACATGAAAACACAAATCATTCCCACCTACAGGTTTACTATTAAAAGCATCACCACATCTCACTCAAAGCACAGGCTATAATTCAAAGCTGCGAAGCATTTTAATTTCATCCCTCCAAATGGTATCATCGGGAGTTTCAAGAATAACAGGCATATCGTTAAAACGGGAATCCTGCATGAAACGGCGAAAGAAATCAATACCAATCAGCCCTTTCCGATACTGTCATGACGGTCTACCCGGCTGCCCAATGGTTTCTTTGAGTCATTCAAGTGAATGGCACACAAATAGTTTCCCCCCACGACTTCATCAAACTCGGTAAAGACCCAGTCATATTCATTCGCAATATCATAACCGGCGGTATAGGTATGGCAAGTATCCAGACAGACTCCCACACGAGATTTATCCTCCACCTTATCTATAATATATCTCAAATGCCAGAATTCATTTCCCACATTACTTCCCTGTCCGGCTGTATTCTCAATCACAGCAGTCACACCGGTCGTCTTATCCAAAGTCATATTGACAGACTCGGCAATCCTGTCCAGGCACTTCTCTATTGATATCTTGTTCAAATGACTTCCGGGATGAAAATTCAGCATTTTCAATCCTAACAACTCACAACGCCGCATTTCATCCAAGAATGCCGCACGACTCTTTTCCATCCCCTCCCTATCAGGATGTCCCAAGTTTATCAGATAACTGTCATGAGGAAGAATATACCGGATATCAAAACCTTCTTTCTCACAGTTTTCTTTAAACAGAGTAATACTCTCGACAGACAAAGGTTTTGCAACCCATTGCCGCTGATTCTTTGTAAAAAGAGCGAATGCGTCCGCTCCTATCCCTAATGCATTAACGGGGGCCATTTCTACGCCCCCGCTTACGGATACATGTGCACCTATTTTTTTCATTCTCTTTCCATTATTGACAGACACAAAGATACAGAGAATAAGTTAGAAATTATATTGTGCACTCAAGTTTATACGGTTTGCCTCACGGTTCACATCATTAAAATTCTCTCTCCAACCATGCAGATATTCCACACCCACCTGCAGGTTATGGCTTATATTCCAAAACACATTAGCGACCAGATACTGACCTTTTTTATACTGGGTTTCATTAAAGTGAGCATAGCAATCTTCCGTAAACAGGCGTGACTGGCTATACGTAGCCGATGCGAATACCCGTTTCGAGAAATTATACTGTAATCCGACATACCCATCCTTTCATGGGAAGTACCTGCATGCGCCCGGACTCGTCGGCCAAAGGAACGATATCTACATTCAAGTTACTGATATCATTCAAATATTTG
>ENA-OQJX01000311-OQJX01000311.1-human-gut-metagenome-genome-assembly--contig:-NODE-311-length-28901-cov-2.827970_pt1 | contig 28901 bp, 38 predicted proteins | sample MGYA00242615_ERZ504782 | MGnify/ENA primary metagenome ERZ504782 (study PRJEB26092, sample SAMD00036354) | human gut metagenome | host: Homo sapiens | study: EMG produced TPA metagenomics assembly of... | reverse complement strand
CAACTGTCACCTATATCATAACTGACTTTCCAATCTTCACCACTTACCACTGTTGTGTCACCGGCAAGAGGCTGATAGGTCAGTGAGACCTGAGGTATATTATAGTTGGTAACAATCAACTTACAAGATTTATCCTTGGGTAATCCCATTGACTGTATGATATCTACAGCCTTTCTAATACCCAACGCTTGAATTTTGTAAGCACTGTTTTCAACCACATAAACTCTTTCTTCAGGAGTATCTGTCCATCTTACATTTTCAAATCCCATTTTTACAAGACTATCTGTTGTTAATTCTCCTGTTGATTGACTGAAACTTTTTAATGGAATCATAACAAGCAACAATATAGCTATACAATACAACAAACATCTATATAAAACTCCTTTTGAAGAGCTCTTATTTTTCATTTTATAACAAATACTTGTTTCAATTTAACATTATGCGACCCTTACGTTAAGCCACATATTCGGTGCAAAAATAAGTACTATTTTTTAAATAGCAAATAAAATTAAACGAAATGAATCGTTTCTTTTGAAAAAACAGTTGAAAAAGCATATTTTAATCTTTATATATAAAATAGGTATGGAATAAATTTGTATTTTTGCAAACTATATGAGTAGAATATTAGCGATAGATTACGGTAAAAAGCGCACAGGTGTGGCTGTGACGGATGTTTTGCAAATTATTGCAAACGGGTTAACGACTGTCCCTACACACCAACTACTGGACTTTATTCTGAAATATGTGGAAAAAGAGCCTGTGGAACGCATCATTGTAGGGCATCCCAAGCAAATGAATAATCAAGAGTCGGAAAATATGCGTAATATTGTCCCTTTTGTCAATCAACTAAGGAAAAAATTACCGGATATACCGATAGAGTTTGTTGACGAGCGATTTACGTCCGTATTGGCCCACCAAGCCATGTTGGATGGAGGTTTGAAGAAAAAAGATAGGCAGAATAAAGCTTTAGTTGATGAAATCAGTGCTACGATAATCTTACAGTCCTATTTGGAGTTCGAAGAAATATATTTAATAAATAAAAACAGATTAAGAAAAATGATATTACCTATTTATGTGTATGGACAACCGGTGTTGCGTAAAGAAGCAGAGGATATTACCCCGGATTACCCTAATTTGAAAGAGTTGATAGCAAATATGTTTGAAACCATGAATCGTGCAGATGGTGTGGGTCTGGCTGCTCCGCAAATTGGTTTGCCTATTCGTGTCGTAACTATTGATCTGGATGTGATGTCTGATGAATTGCCCGAATTTAAGGATTTCCGTCGGGCTTATATAAATCCTCATATTTTAGAAGTGGGTGGAGAAGAAGTCAGCATGGAAGAAGGTTGTTTGAGTTTGCCAGGTATTCATGAAACGGTGAAACGTCCGGACCGTATTCATGTGACTTATTTGGATGAGGAGCTGAAAGAACATGACGAGTGGGTGGAAGGCTATTTGGCAAGGGTCATGCAGCATGAATTTGATCATTTGGACGGAAAAATGTTCATTGATCATTTGTCTGCATTACGCAAACAGATGATTAAAGGAAAGCTGGGGGCCATGTTGAAGGGCAAGGCGCGTTGTTCCTATAAGGTCAAGACTATAAAATGATAACTCCGCGATTTTGATTTATGCGCCACAGGTGGCGCATTTGTGGGGAAAACCGTATTTTTATAAATACAAAATGATAAAACGGATACTCTATACATTATTAATAATGTTCCCTGTACTAGCTTCGGCACAGATAAATACGGACAGGGTGATGGCGATAGGGCGTAATGCGCTTTATTTTGAGGATTATGTCCTTTCGATTCAATATTTTAATCAGGTGATTAATGCAAAGCCTTATTTGTCTGATCCTTATTTCTATAGAGGTCTGGCGAAGATAAATTTGGATGATTTTCAGGGGGCGGAGAGTGACTGTTCAGAAGCTATTGAGCGGAATCCGTTTGTGGTAAGTGCTTATCAGGTACGTGGATTGGCACGGATCCAACAGAATAATTTTGCGGGAGCTATAGAAGATTATACCAAGGCATTGGAGTTTGATCCTGAGAATATAGGGGTATGGCATAATATGGCCCTTTGCCGTATCAGGCAGGAAGATTATAAGGGGGCGAAGAATGATCTGGATAGCTGATCGCTATTTCCCCCCGATATACAAAGGCCTATTTGATGCGTGGTGAGGTGGATTTGAAGCAGAAGGATACTTTGGCTGCCGAAAAAGACTTTGGTAAGGCGATTGAAATAGACCGTTATGATGCAGATACATGGGCCAGCCGTGCTATCCTTCGTCTGCAGCAACAGAGATATAAAGATGCGGAAGCTGATTTTGATCATGCCATCCGTCTGTCCACCCGGAATTCAGGTGTCTATATCAATCGTGCTTTGGCCCGTTACCATCAGAATAACCTGAGAGGAGCGATGAGTGACTATGATATTGCATTGGATATTGATCCCAATAATTTCATCGGCCATTATAACCGGGGCTTATTACGTGCACAAGTAGGCGATGACAACCGGGCTATTCAAGACTTTAATTTTGTTATCGAAATGGAGCCCGACAATATGATGGCTATTTTCAACCGTGGTCTGTTATTGGATCAGACAGGAGATTATAAAGGGGCAATTAAAGATTATTCTACGGTGATAAATGAATATCCCAATTTTTTGCTGGGCTATCAGTACAGAGCGCAGGCACGTAGGAAAATAGGGGATGTAAAAGGTGCTGATGCAGATGAATTCAAAGTGTTGAAAGCACAACTGGATAAACAGAACGGAGTAGATCCTAATAAGCAGACTGCCGATAATACAGAGAATAATAAAACCCGTAAGAAGTCCGACAAAAACATGAACAACTATCGTAAGATTGTGGTTGCCGACAACGAAGAGGGAGAAGAAAAATATAAGAGTGACTATCGTGGACGCGTGCAGGATAAGAATGTGAATATTGTTCCCCAGCCTATGTTCGTGCTTACCTATTATGAAAAGCACGATGATGTGAAACGACAGGTCAACTATTATAAGTTCATTGAAACATTGAATAATCAGAAAGTACTTCCCGGTCGTCTGATTATAACTAATGAGGAAGCTCCTCTGACGGAAGAACAAGCTACAAAACATTTTGCGTCCATTGACGAACAGACTGCTGCTATTGTGGCTGATCCGAATGATGTGAACAAACGTTTTGCACGTTCATTGGACTTTTATCTGGTGCAGGATTTTGCAAGTGCCATTGAAGATTTGAATCAGGCTATTATTATTGAGGGTAATTTCTTTCCGGTTTATTTCAATCGTGCTTTAATCCGTTATAAGCAGCTGGAATACCAGAAGATGGAAAAAGAGTATGATTTGAAAACCAATCCGGGAGAGAAGAGTGCTGTGAAAGCTGCGGACTATGAAATGGTAAAGCGCGATTTGGACAAGGTGATTGAGCTGGCTCCGGATTTTGTCTATGCTTATTATAATAGAGGTAATGTGCTTTCTATCTTGAAAGACTATCGTGCGGCAATTGTTGATTATGACAGAGCCATCCAGTTGGATCCTAAATTTGCGGATGCTTATTTCAATCGCGGCTTGACACATATTTTCTTGGGTAACAACAGGCAAGGTATACAGGACCTGAGTAAAGCAGGTGAGTTGGGACTTTTCTCTGCTTACAATATAATCAAACGCTTTACGGAACGAAAAGAATAACATTTTTTTGCTAAAAAGAGGATAAGTCAAAAAGATTTCGTTATTTTTGCATCCTCAAGAAAGAAAATAAATAGAAGATTATGATAAAGATAACATTCCCCGACGGCTCTGTTCGCGAATATAACGAAGGAGTTACTGGTCTGCAGATTGCAGAAAGTATCAGTTCACGGCTGGCGCAAGATGTTTTAGCTTGTGGCGTGAACGGTGAAACGATTGATTTATCTCGCCCTATCAATGAAGATGCAAACTTCGTTCTTTATAAATGGGAAGACGAACAGGGCAAACATGCTTTCTGGCACACTAGTGCCCATTTGCTGGCCGAAGCATTGCAAGAACTTTATCCAGGCATTCAGTTTGGTATCGGTCCGGCCATTGAAAACGGTTTTTACTATGATGTAGACCCGGGTGAAGCAATCATTAAGGAGGCAGATTTGCCAGCTATTGAGGCCAAGATGGCCGAGTTGGCTGCAAAGAAAGAAATATTGGTGCGTCAGAGCATTGCTAAAGAGGATGCGTTGAAGAAATTCGGTGAAAGAGGTGAGACTTATAAATGTGAATTGATCTCCGAACTGGAGGATGGACACATCACCACTTATACACAAGGTGCGTTTACCGACCTTTGCCGTGGTCCCCACTTGACCTCTACTGCTCCTATCAAAGCTATCAAGCTGCTTTCTGTGGCCGGTGCTTATTGGAGAGGGCAGGAAGACCGTAAGCAGATGACACGTATTTATGGTATAACTTTCCCGAAGAAGAAAATGCTGGACGAATATCTGGTAATGCTGGAAGAAGCCAAGAAACGCGACCATCGTAAGATAGGTAAGGAAATGGATTTGTTCATGTTTACCGATATGGTGGGCAAGGGACTTCCCATGTGGTTACCGAAAGGTACTGCCTTGCGTATCCGTTTGCAAGATTTCTTGCGCCGTATCCAGGCCCGTTATGATTATCAGGAAGTAATGTGTCCGCCTATTGGCAACAAGAACCTGTATATCACTTCCGGACACTACGCCAAGTATGGTAAGGACTCGTTCCAGCCTATTCATACCCCCGAAGAAGGGGAAGAATATTTCCTGAAACCGATGAACTGTCCTCATCACTGTATGATTTATAAGAATTCTCCACGTTCTTATAAAGACCTGCCGCTGCGTATTGCAGAATTCGGAACCGTATGCCGTTACGAACAGAGTGGTGAATTACACGGGCTGACTCGTGTGCGCAGTTTTACACAAGATGACGCGCACTTGTTCTGCCGTCCCGACCAGGTGAAAGAGGAATTCCTTCGTGTGATGGATATCATCAACATTGTATTCAAGTCTATGAACTTTGAGAATGTGGAAGCTCAGATTTCTCTTCGTGACAAGGTGAACCGCGAAAAGTACATTGGTAGCGATGAGAACTGGGAAAAAGCCGAACAAGCCATTATTGAAGCCTGCGAGGAAAAGGGACTTACTGCGAAAGTGGAATATGGTGAGGCTGCATTCTATGGTCCTAAATTGGACTTTATGGTGAAGGATGCCATTGGCCGCCGTTGGCAGTTGGGAACAATTCAAGTAGACTACAACTTGCCCGAACGGTTCCAGCTAGAATATATGGGTTCGGATAACCAGAAGCATCGTCCGGTAATGATTCACCGTGCGCCTTTCGGATCAATGGAACGTTTTGTGGCTGTATTGATTGAACATACCGCCGGTAAATTCCCGTTGTGGCTGACTCCCGACCAGGTAGCTATTTTGCCTATTTCAGAAAAATTCAATGAATATGCGGAAAAAGTGAAAGCGGAACTGAGGAAATATGATGTTCGTGCTATTGTGGATGACCGTAATGAAAAAATCGGTCGTAAGATTCGTGACAATGAAATGAAACGTATTCCTTACATGCTGATTGTAGGTGAAAAAGAAGCTGAAAACGGTGAAGTGGCAGTCCGCAAGCAGGGCGAAGGCGACAAAGGAACCATGAAAATAGAAGAATTCGGAAAAAATCTTGCCGAAGAAGTTTCTAATATGATAAATAAATGGTAACTTTGCAGCCGTTTGCAAAAGAGCACATTGTTAAACCTTTATGCATTCTTTTGCGTTAAGATAAAGAAATACTAATTAAAATAAGAAGAAACAAACAGGAACTAAAAGTTTTTAATGAAGAATGACAGTTTAAAAGGGCAACACAGAATCAATGAACAGATTCGTGCCAAAGAAGTCCGCATAGTGGGCGACGATGTAGAACCGGCAGTTTATCCGATAGCTCAAGCTTTAAAAATGGCTGAAGATCATGAGGCTGACCTAGTTGAAATTTCACCCAATGCTGTTCCTCCAGTTTGTAGAATTATTGATTATTCTAAATTTCTTTATCAATTAAAGAAACGTCAAAAGGAACAAAAGGCTAAACAGGTAAAAGTAAACGTAAAAGAAATCCGTTTCGGACCTCAAACAGATGATCATGACTACAACTTCAAGTTGAAACATGCCATCGGATTCTTGCAGGACGGAGACAAGGTGAAAGCATATGTGTTCTTTAAAGGTCGTTCCATTCTTTTCAAAGAACAAGGCGAAGTATTATTGCTTCGTTTTGCGAATGACTTGGAAGAATATGCAAAAGTAGAGCAGATGCCCTTGTTGGAAGGTAAGAGAATGACTATTTCTTTGGCTCCGAAGAAAGCGGGCTCTCCGAAGAAGGCAGAAATGGATACTGCTAAAAAGGAAAATCCGAAAAAGGCAGTAGAAGCAAAAGAATAAAAAAAGAGTGCGTAACGCGCCGGTATAGTGCGTTACCACCATTTGAATAATAATTTAAAATTAAAAACAAGATGCCAAAGATCAAGACTAACTCCGGTTCTAAAAAAAGATTCGTTCTTACCGGAACAGGTAAAATCAAAAGAAAGCACGCTTTTCACAGTCATATTTTGACTAAGAAGACTAAAAAGCAGAAAAGAAACCTTGTACACTCAGGTCTAGTAGCTAATGCAAACTTGGATCAAGTTAAGGAATTGCTTTGCATGAAGTAATCTAAAAACAACGAAAGCGTAAACGTATTATTTAAAGTATTAACCGAATGTCTTTAGCTTGAAGTTCACCGTGTGAAACAGTGGCGCTAACATTCAAAAAGAATTAAAACTATGCCAAGATCAGTAAATCATGTTGCTTCTAGAGCAAGAAGAAAGAAAATTTTAGGTCTTACCAAAGGTTATTTTGGTGCAAGAAAGAATGTATGGACAGTAGCAAAAAACACTTGGGAAAAAGGTTTGACCTACGCATACCGTGACCGTAAGAACAAGAAACGTAACTTCCGCGCTTTGTGGATTCAGCGTATCAACGCTGCGGCTCGTCTGGAAGGAATGTCTTATTCTAAATTGATGGGTGCATTACACAAAGCTGGTATCGAAATCAACCGTAAGGTGTTAGCTGATTTAGCTATGAACCATCCGGAAGCATTCAAAGCAATTGTTGCTAAAGCAAAAGTAGCTTAATTCTTCTGTAAACGGTGATATAAAGATTTATTAAAAGAGTAATCTCTATGAGGTTGCTCTTTTTTATTGCGGATGCTTTGTGATGTTTCATTAAGAATTTGAAATAACAATAAGCAGAATTACAGAGAGTTATTTTCTTGCTTATTATTTTTAACAAACAAATCCTGCTATACTCTTGTTTATATCATAAAAAGGACGTATATTTGTCATACGGAAAGAGATGAAAAGCGAGCCGCATTAGTTGGATTGGGAAACTCATCAAACTAATCTGAAAACCGAGACATAGCTTCATCTTCCAATGGCGGGCCACGCCTTCGGGTAGCATTTATGCCGGTGGATTACAAAGGAGGAGAGCACTCAAAACCTGTCATTCGGAGTTTCATCGCATCACTGGTGCGGCTTCATTATAAGGCGATGTTAATTCAAGAGATTAGCATCGCTTCTTTTTTATAAAAATAATACGGATATGATATTTTATTTTTCAGGTACAGGTAATTCAGCTTGGGTGGCAAGGCAGCTGGCGGAAGGACAGAATGAGGAATTGCTCTCCATAGCTGTGGAAATAGATAAGAATAAGGAGTATAAACTAAGAGAAGGAGAAAAAGTAGGTTTTGTCTTCCCTGTGTATGCATGGGGACTCCGGAGATTGTACTTCGTTTTATCCGTCGGTTGAAGATGACTAAGCCGGAATATCTTTTCTTTGTCTGTACTTGTGGAGATGATACGGGTCGGACTGCACAACTCTTTTCTTCTGTTGTTGCCCGGAAGGGATGGCGGTGTGCTGCCGGTTACTCGGTCACCATGCCGAATACTTATGTTTCTTTGCCAGGTTTTGATGTAGACGATGAAGATGTGGAAACCCAGAAAGTGCATAATGCTGTTGCCCGTGTACGCTTTATTAACGAGGAGATAGCATCAAGGGTTCAAACGAAACATTATAATTGCCATGAAGGTGCGCTTCCATTTACCAAATCCTTTTTTTTGCGTCCGTTTTTCAATACTTTCCTGATGTCTCCTAAACCTTTTCATGCTACAGAGGCTTGTATTGCTTGTAAAAAATGTGAGAAAGCTTGTCCTGTGAATAATATAAAAGTGACGGATCGTCCTGTTTGGGGAGATAACTGTACCCAATGCCTTGCTTGTTATCATATTTGTCCGGTTCATGCTGTGGAATATGGAAAAGTTACTGCGAAGAAAGGACAATACAAAGGACGGCTGCTGAAAGACTTATAAGTGCGAGAAATGGTCTGTATTGGTTTTATATTCCAAAGAAGAAGATTCTATACATAGACATTAAGTTATCTATCCATTTGGAAGGTGTGTCGAAACCCTCATGAACTAAAAATCACCCTCGTTACAGAAGTTGAACTGCACTCCTAAAGTTTTGTGTCCAACTTTTAGGGTGCAGTTCAACTTCTGTAACGAGGGTGATTTCAATAAAAGGGAAGTATTCCCTTTTATTTTATCTTCCGCCGGTTTAACGCTTGTTGATAACGTCTTGCATTCGCTTGATGCTGGGCTGCTGTGACAGCGAAATTATGAGTGCCTGAGAAATCTTCTTTGGCACACATATAAATATAATTATGCTGTGTATAGTTCAGTACGCTTTCCAATCCTTGGATGGATGGGATTCGGATAGGTCCCGGAGGCAAACCTGCATACTTGTAGGTATTATAAGGAGAGTCCACTTCCAGATGTTTGAAAAGAATGCGTTTCAGTCCGAATTCCTGTAAACCAAATTTTACCGTCGGGTCTGCTTGCAACAACATCCCTTTATTCAATCTGTTAATATAAAGTCCTGCGACCATGGGCTTTTCGGGACCATTGGCCGTTTCTTCTTCCACGATAGAGGCCAGGGTGGACACTTCTTCAGGAGTAAGTCCGATATGTTCAGCCTTTTTCAGCCTGTCATTATTCCAAAAGGCAGCATGTTCTTTTTGCATCCGTTTCATAAAAGCGTCAGCACTCATATTCCAATACACCTCGTAAGTGTTAGGAATAAAAAGGGAGGGGAGTGTCTCTTGGGCATATCCCATTTGTGCACAATAAGCACTGTCGGAAATTAATTTGGCAATATCCAGAGAATCAATCATGAGCTGGCGTGAAACGGCCCGCACTAATCTGTCCACGGTGCGTACACTGGGTACAGTCAGATTAATGGGAGTCTGATATCCCATAGAAAGACGCCGGAAGAGGTAGCGCATATTGTCCGATGGATTGAGAGCGTAACGCCCTGTCCGTATATTGTCGCCATACTTCTCTTTTTCTGCCAGATATTGAAAACCGAACATACTTTTAGGATGTCCGTTCCGGATTATTTTATGGTACACAGAATCCAGGTTATCATCTCTGTCTATATAAATATAGGTAGTCTTTGTAAGCTGGAGCTGCTTGGCAAAGAAATAGTAATATATACTTCCTGCGCCACCTGCTCCCGCTAGGATAATTATAAGAATAACTATCCATACAATAGTACGTTTCTTTTTATTCATTTTAGTCTATCGGGCTTTTTTGTATGCAAATATAGGCAAATATCCCTTTCTTTTCTACTTTTGACGATTTTGTACCCCTAAAAATACAATTTTGTCCACTATCCGGTTGATGTAAAATGTGTAAATTTGACCAAACAAAAAACGAGAACGCAAAATAGTATATTAATTATTTTATTTTTAATCATGAAAAATGCACTTATGGGCTTGGCATTGTTCGCTGCAATGCCGGTATTTGCTCAACAAAAAGCGACTATCAATGTACATCCGAGCAAGGGAAAGAAATCATCAGTAAACATATTTATGGACAATTTGCAGAGCATCTGGGAACTTGTATTTATGGAGGTTTGTGGGTAGGTGAAGATTCTAAAATTCCCAATACCCAAGGCTATCGTAATGATGTGCTTCAGGCTTTGAAGGACTTGAAAGTGCCGGTGCTTCGTTGGCCGGGGGGGTGTTTTGCCGATGAATATCATTGGATGGATGGTATCGGCCCGAAAGAGAATCGTCCCCGGATGGTCAATAATAACTGGGGAGGTACAGTAGAAGATAATAGTTTCGGAACACATGAATTTCTGAACTTGTGTGAGCTGATAGGTTGTGAGCCTTATATCAGTGGTAATGTAGGAAGCGGAAGTGTGGAAGAAATGGCGAAATGGGTGGAATACATGACTTCTGAACAAGGTAGCCCGATGGCGAAACTGCGTAAGGAGAACGGTCGTGAAAAACCATGGAAAGTGAAATTCTTTGGGGTAGGTAATGAAAGCTGGGGATGCGGAGGCAGTATGCGTCCTGAATATTATGCAGACTTGTATCGCCGTTATTCTACCTATTGTCGTAATTATGATGGCAACCATTTATTCAAAATAGCCAGTGGTGCCAGTGATTATGACTATAACTGGACCGAAGTGCTGATGAAAAATGTGGGTCATCGCATGGCAGGTCTTTCTCTTCATTATTATACAGTGACCGGATGGAGTGGAAGCAAAGGTTCGGCTACCGAGTTCACTAATGATGATTATTATTGGACTATGGGCAAATGCCTGGAAATAGAACCAGTATTGAAGAAGCATATCGCTATTATGGATAAATACGATCCGAAAAAACAAATCGGCCTGATGGTGGACGAGTGGGGAACCTGGTGGGATGAAGAACCGGGAACGGTCCGCGGACATTTGTATCAGCAAAATACGCTGCGTGATGCTTTCGTGGCTTCTTTAACTTTGGATGTTTTCCATAAATATACGGATCGTATCAAGATGACGAACATTGCCCAGATTGCCAATGTGCTTCAATCTATGATTCTGACCAAGGAAGACAAGATGGTTTTGACACCGACCTATCATGTCTTTGAAATGTATAAAGTGCATCAAGATGCTACTTATCTTCCTTTGGAACTGAACTGTGAACGCAAGGTGGTACGTGACGACCGCATTGTTCCGATGGTAAGTGCTACCGCTTCACGGGATGCAAACGGTTTTATTCATATTTCCTTGTCTAATGTGGATTTGCAGGAATCGCAGGAAATAGAGTTGAATCTGGGTGAGGTGAAAGCTAAGAGTGTTACCGGCCGTATTTTGACCGCTAATAATATAGGTGATTACAATAGTTTCGAGAAACCGAGTGTGGTTGCCCCGAAAGAATTTACCGGAGCCAAGGTTAATAAGGGAAGCTTGAAAGTGACTCTTCCTGCCAAGTCTATCGTGGTGTTGGAAGTGAAATAAATCACGTACGTACGTGTAGCCCTTCACATACGTCAGTGTAGGGCTATGCATACGTATGTATTGCGCCACACGTACGTATGTGATGGATTACGGTAATTCTTGTATCCACTTCGCTTCAATTTTGTTTTCTATCTCATCCGGCAGGGCAGCGAAGAAATCTATATTCGTTCTTTTCTCTACGCTGTCTACTGTTACTATATATTTCTTCAGCGGCTTATGTCCGGCGCTGTTGGGGAAGATAAATCCTATGGCTTGCGGATTTTTCTTATCATTTATCAATATGACTTTATAGAAAGCATGGGGGGACTGCCACTTTGTTGTTGCCGATTCGTTTGGGGCGTTTAGTATCATATATGGGGCCGCAGGCAATGTACACTGCTCCATATTTTTTTGCCCATTGGCGTGACTTTTCCTCCAGGTCATTCCAGTCACCGCGGTTCAGATTAGGGTTTTGCGGACAAATGTTACTCATATAAAAAGATTCCTCCATGGCTTGTTTGCTCCATTTCATATCGGCGGCAGGGGCCATGTGTCCCCGGTCGTATCCTGATTTTGTATAATCTCCCGTATATGCTTTGGCTCCACGTACGTCCGGGTCGGGCAAGAATTTGTCTGTTCGCCCTTCTTTTCCTTTTGTTTCTTTTTTAGTAAGCTCCCATGCTACCCATTGTGGAGTTTTGTAATCGGCATTATAAGACAGGGTATATCCTTTACGTTTCAATATCTGTCCGCCTGTGCCCGATTGCATCGTCGGGATTTCCAATGCACCGCCATGCTGAGTCGGAATACGTATTTCGGGCTTTTCTTCATTGTTTTCGATAGCGGGGATATTTTCAAGCAGCTTCCCGTCAAACAACTGATATTTATAGGCCAAAAGTCCCAATAATATTAAAATAATGACGATTCTTAGGGGACTGTTCGCTTGTTTCTTTTTCTTTGCGCTCATATTTGTTCTGTTTTAGGGGTGCAAAGATAGAATAAAATATAAAAATACATTATCTTTGCCTATGATATAGCTGTAAATTTAAATAATACCGACATGCTATCCTAACTAATCAAACCTATTATATATGAAAAAGAACCGATTATCGTTAGCGTTCCTGGGTTTGCTGATTGCAGCTTCCCCTTTACGGGCACAGGATACGCCGCAGACTGAAACAGCCGAGCAAAAGGACAAAAGAATGGAATGGTTTTCACAAGCCAAGTTGGGTATTTTTATCCATTGGGGGATTTATTCTGTTAGAGGAGTGTCCGAAAGCTGGTCCTTCTTTAACAACTACCTGCCCTACGATGAATACATGGAGCAGGAAAAAGGTTTCACAGCCTCCAAGTATGATCCGAAAACTGGGTGGATCTGATCAAAGAGAGTGGGGCCAAATACACAGTGATAACCACCAAGCACCATGACGGAGTTGCGTTATGGGATACCAAAGTAGGAGATATCAGCGTCGTGAAAAGCACTCCGGCAAAACGTGACCTTATCGCTCCCTTTGTAAAGGAAGTGAGAAAACAAGGATTGAAGCTTGGTTTCTATTATTCTTTATTGGACTGGTCGCATCCTGATTATCCTAACAAAACCCGTACGGAAGTACGTTATAAAAATGATCCTGAACGTTGGGCCCGATTCAACAAGTTCAATTTCGGACAATTGGCGGAGCTGAACAAGACTTGGAAACCGGATCTGTATTGGTTTGACGGAGATTGGGAGCAAAGTTCGGAAGCATGGAATTCCAAAGGAATTGTAGATTTGCTTCGTTCGGATAATAAAAATGTGATTATCAACTCGCGTATACAGGGGTATGGTGACTATGCCACTCCCGAACAAGGAGTGCCGGTGGTGCGTCCTGAAGATAAATATTGGGAACTTTGTATGACCATGAATGATTCATGGGGATATCAGCATACAGACAGCAACTATAAATCACCCTATATCCTGCTTCGTACATTTGTAGACTGCCTGAGCATGGGTGGTAATCTTTTATTGGATATCGGTCCCAAAGAGGACGGTTCCATTCCTGAAGAACAGATCGCTGTGTTGAAGGAGTTCGGCCGATGGACCAAGAAGCATAAAGAAGCTATTTATGAAACTCGCGCAGGTATTCCTACCGAGCATTTCCAGGGATATACCACACTGAATAAGGCGGGGGATATTCTGTATTTATACCTTCCTTACAAACCTAACGGTCCGGTGGAAGTAAAAGGGCTGATGAACAAAGTGAACCGTATATGGGTGGTTGGTAACGGAGCTATGTTGAATTACAAGGTCTACAATAAAAATTATTGGAATTCAGTGCCGGGTAATCTCTACATTGATGTACCCCAACAGGTGCAGGATGAGCAGATTACCGTGCTGGCCGTGTTGCTGGATGGACCGATCAAACTATATCGCGGAGTGGGACAAGTGCAAGATAATAACTAACTTGAATCTGAAAAATACATGAAGAAACTTATTTATACCCTGTTACTTCTGCTGGTTACTTTTCCGGCAATGGCACAAAGCCTTTTTGAACAATATGAGCGTTTTCTGACCGAACCGCGTACTTATGTATGTTATCGTCCGGATGGAAAGTTGAAAATAGATGGTAAACTGAATGAAAGTTCCTGGAATAAGGCGGCGTCTACTGCCCCGTTTGTAGATATAAGCGGAGAAGGATTCCCGACTCCCAAATATGAAACTACCGCCAAGATGCTGTGGGATGATGAATTTTTATATGTAGGAGCTGTTCTTCAAGAAGAGGATATCAAGGCGCGTCTTACCCAGCGTGATACCATCATCTATTATGACAATGACTTTGAAGTGTTTATTGATCCGGATAGCGACGGACACAATTATTTTGAAATAGAAACCAATGCGCGTGGCGTGATTTTCGATCTGATGCTGGACAAACCTTATCGTTCGGGTGGAAATTTCATGGTGCAATGGGACTGCCCCGGATTGAAGACTGCCATCCATTGCGAAGGTACACTGAATAAATCAAAAGATAAAGATAAGTATTGGAGTGTGGAAATGGCCATTCCTCATCAGGCGCTGACCATGAACTTTAACAATCCGTTGAAGGCTGGCAATACCTGGCGCATCAACTTTTCGCGTGTACAGTGGCTGAAGGAGAAAGGACCCGAGGAAAATTGGGTATGGACTCCTACCGGAAGAATCGATATGCACATGCCCGACCGTTGGGGATATCTTTATTTCGTAGACAAGAAAGTGGGAACCTCGCAAGATGAGTTGATTTACCCGTACAATCAGGCCATTTATAAATTGCTGTGGGCCATGTTCTACGCACAACAGGATAATTATAGTAAACAACATAATTATCTGCGTGCCACAGAACAATTCTTTTTGACTGATAAAGAGTTGAAAGATCTTCCGGCTGATGCCCGGATTGCGTTGGAAGCGACTCAGAACACGTATCAGATAGCTATAACCAATCCTGCTGAAGGAGTTCGTTATGTGATCAATAATGAAGGACGTTTCCGGACAGAAAAGATACCTGCCCGTGAAGTTAAAAACTGGTTGTGGATGCGTCTGAATAACCGTTCGGATGCCGAATGGCAAAAGTGGTTTGCGTTGTTGAAAGAATGTGGTATTTCGGGTGTCATGTTCGAGGGATACAATAAGAATATTTACCGCCTCTGCAAAGAAGCCGGATTGGAGGCGCATTATTGGAAATGGACGATGAACCGCAGGGAACTGCTGGACAAGCATCCCGACTGGTATGCTGTGAACCGTAAAGGCGAGTCTTGTCACGACAAACCTGCTACGTGGATTATTATCGTTTCTTGTGCCCTAATCACCAAGGTGTGGCCGAATATCTGGCAGAAGACTATGTAAAGGAAGCTCATAAACCCTACGTGGATGGTGTTCATCTGGATTATGTCCGTATGCCGGATGTAATCTTGCCTGTCAGCTTATGGAAAAACTATGGTATCGAGCAGAAAGAAGAGTTGCCGGAATATGACTATTGTTATTGTGATGTATGCCGTGAATTGTTTAAAGCTAAAACAGGACAGGATCCGTTGGAATTAAAGTATCCGATGGAAAACCAGAGTTGGATTAATTTCCGTCTGGATGCCATCACTCGTGTGGTGGATGCCATCACTAAAGCAGTGAAAACGGATCATAAAGCTATTTCTGCCGCCGTATTCCCGGGACCGTCCATGCTCGTCACATGGTACGCCAAGATTGGGGAGAATGGACGCTGGATGCTTATTATCCGATGATTTATAATAAATTCTATTATGAAGGTCCTGAATGGATCGGGCGTTCGGTAAAGGAAAGCGTTGAAACGGTGAATGGTCGTGCCAAGATATATGCCGGACTGATGTTTGGTGATATTAAGGACAATTTTGAAGAGGCGCTGGATGAAGCATACAATAACGGGGCATCCGGTGTATCCTTCTTTGATGGTCCGGATGAAGAATATTTGCATAAATTCAAAGCTTATCTGGATAAGAGAGGGTTTGTGGTGAAGTAACCTTGGCTGATAGATCCTTATATCAGAGAAATAAATCTCTTTTTAGCGGTCACTTTCGATTTTTATCGTAAGTGGCCGCTTTTGTGTTTTATCGTTTGTCCTTTCGATGAGTGCGGAAAAGGAATTTATGTATCCCTTTTTCTGCTTTCTTGGATTTGTCTTGAAAATGAATCTGTTAGAATAAAAAAATGGAGTTCTCTTAGTAAGAGAACCCCATTCCGCTGCAAATGTAGCTATAATAATCCAAATACGGAAATCTTTTATTCAGGAATCAGTCTCTGATAAGGATTCTTATGATATTTGTTTGCAAATTATCCATCTCTGATTATTCGTAAATATCTTATTGTCAGCAGTATATGTCTTTTTGGAGTTCTCTTACTAAGAGAACCCCAAAGACATACATAAAAAGTAATGTTTTGATGGTAACAGAAAATAGTATGGAGCTTGAAAATCAAGCGTTCCTTTCAAATCAAGACATAACGGGCGAAGCGCCTAAGTTACTGCTCTGCAGTTCAATCGCTTCCGGCTCAGACCTGGGGTCAAATGAAGGAATCACGCCAATGGCGGGAATAGGAAAAGAATACCCTGAACTCAGCTGGTATTATCTGTATCTTTCCAACAAAGAACTGAAACGCTATATCAGTGTTTTCAGTGGCAGGAAAGCTGTTCGGCTTCGTACACCATCAGGTACCGTAGAGGAGAGATTTTTTTGCTTCAAGGTGTTTTCTTACACTGCCACCGATCATAGGAAACGTTTCGAGCAATGTGCTTATACCAAAGAGGAATATACCGCTCGCCGTGACTCTGCCCGGGTGGTGAAAGAGGCTTTTGCTACCGGCTCCACTCAGAAACTGAATGCGTTGACGAACGAGAAAGGGATTGAAGGCAACGGTTGGCTGTTTGTATGTGCCCCCTTGGGGCAGTTGGAATGTATTCTGTCTGCCATGCTTCCCCGCCAGTATCTGGTGACGGATTATAACACACACCGTGCGGCGGTAATTCCTCAACGTCAGATGGAAGAATTTATCTATTTGTATGAATCCATGCCTTACAATATCGAGCTGATGAACCGGCCTTTGGAGGACTATCTTCAGAAAAAGCAACGAATCCGTATCACCGGTGGTGTTTTCCGGGGGAAGGAAGGATGCATCATGCGTTTGCACCGCAACAGTCGGCTGGTGTTCGCTTTTGGTAATATGACCATTGCTATCAGTTATCTTCATGCGTTTCCGTTTGAAAGATTGATTAGTTTTAATAAAGCCATCCATACATCCCAGATGGACGATGGATGGCCGATAAGAATGCGGACGGCAACTAGGGTTGCAAATCCGTATATTCAGCAGTGACATTGAAACATGGGCAGGCTTTCAGCGGATTCAAGTCATGATGACCGACAACCAGTGCCTTGGGGTAACGTTGCCGCAGATGCTCAATCAGTTTTCTCAGCGTTGCCTTCTGTGCTTCCGTCCGGGTGTCTTTCGGTGTCTTTCCGTCAGCATCCAGTCCGCCTATGTAGCACACCCCGATACTGTGCGAGTTATGACCCTTGCAGTGTGCTCCGGTCAGTTCTTCCGGACGACCGGTTTCTATCGCTCCGTCTGTAGGGATTACGTAGTGGTAACCACAGCAGTTCCAGCCCAACGAACGATGGTAGCGGTCAATGTCCACCGCCCGCAAGGCACTGCCCGCCTTGTTGGCAGAGCAGTGCACGATAATCAGCGAGACCGTTCTCATAAGCCGCCTCCAAGCGCGCCTCCGGCAGCACCTGTAATAAGCAGCTCAATGATGCGGACGATGTACAGCAGTACATTTTTCCAGTTCTTTTTCATACGCTTTGTCTTTAAATAGATGAATAATATAAGTTCCATGACGTTAAAAGATTCGTGGAGCCATTTTATATTCCATATCTGCAAATGTCTCCTTGAGTTTACGACACGGGGCAAACACGATGTGCGCGCCCTTGATGTTTTTCTTGGAAAACAAAGCCTCCGAAGCGGCTCCTTCGCATTTCAGGGAGACACTGAATGTTCCGAGGCCGTCCAGGGTGACTTGGTCGCCTTGGGCAAGATGTTCGGATAGGCGGTTGAAGACTTCCTCCAGCACCGCTTCCATCATGCCGTGTGGGAAAAAGCGGAGATGTTCCGTCACTTTCTTTACGAGTTTCTTATGCGAAACTGTTTCGTTGGCCACACACTTTGCGTATACTTTCTTGGGCATCGTCCTGTCGGACGCATTTCCCATCGAGAAAACGTGGTATTTTATCATAATGACGGATTGTTTTCATTCGTGGAAGCCGGGGTCTTTCCTTTGGCGGCATTCAAGTCGACTGTGCCTTTACCGGCCTTTTCGGCCTTCAGGGTGGCGGCTTGGGCTATGCGGCTTGCTACGGGATTGAAAGCGGCGCGGGAACGAAGATTTTGGAAGTCTTCTCCCGGCGTGAACACAATGTTGACGGCGGTGATGTTGCTTTCTGTAAATTTCTTCAGGTCTTCCGCACCTTCCGAGCCTATAGAAATCCAGAAATTACCCAATTCAGCCAGTTGTACTTTCTTTCCCTCCAGAAGCATCTCTACAAGCACTCGCACATATCGCTATTACACCTTTTACCGTTCCGCGAGTGAATACGCCATTGTGGTCGGCAATGTGTTTGACAAACTGGCTGAATGGCATGATTTCAGAAACTTGAGCTTTTGCATACGCTTTTTGGGCGGCATCGACATCCATCGGGTTTCCCATCATAAATACACTGTAATCAATCATAATAAAATAAAGTTTAAAAGTTTTGTGTTTCCGGGATGTTCGTTCATCCTTCCGACACGACAAAATTAATGCGGGGAAATACCGTAAAAAAATCTATTTATTATCGTTTACTAACTGTTGACTGCCGTTCACTAGCTATTGACTGACCGTTAACTACCCGTTGACGAATCATTCAAACAATAAGCTTATGGATAATGAGACACACTTCAGCATCGTCTTCAACATTTATGGAGGCAGCAACCAGATTCTTCCCAATGCTACTTCCGCCACACAGAATTATTATGGTGATGAGGCGGAACTAGAGAAGGATGATGTAAGCAAGGACAAGGAACCTGCTTTATCTCCCGAGCTACGCGCCTTTTCTCTTATATAAATAAGGTGGAGGATTTACGTATCTATCTGGTACAGATAGCAGAATGTACCAATGCGGTGGAACTGGCCAGGGTTATAGTTAAGATGGGCGAACGGGAACCGAAGATTACTTCGGAAGAGATGGTGAAGGAGCGTTTTATCTCGTTGTTCTTTCCTCTCACACCTTTGTTCGTATCGGGCAAGACTGTCAGTAATATCCGTGCGCGTATCAATAACGCTTGGGCAAGACGACCGAGAAAGCGGTTATGACCGGAGGTGAAAAACCGGTGACAAGTGTGGAAAAAGTAAGATATGTTCGTGGGCAAAGTAAGTTCACTTACTTTGCGATTTAAGTCTACTTACTTTGCTCGGGAATATATCTTACTTTTTCGTTAAATAAGCATTAAAAGATAATCCAATTTTTGACCCAATTTATAAGGAAACTGCTTTAATGCGGTTTTCTTTATAGGATGTGTCAAAATGAGATGCTAATCCTAATAAATCCATGTTTAATTTACAGCAATTCATTGCAGACCATGTGATTTGTCGTCCGACAAGTATGTTTGCAGCAGATATTGAAGCTAATAAAGAAACGCTTCAAGCAGAAATAAGGAATAAAAGTGTATGCGTCATAGGAGGTGCCGGTTCCATCGGTTCTTCTTTCATTAAAGCAGTCTTGCCGTTCAAGCCCTCCAAACTGATTGTAATAGACCTGAACGAGAACGGATTGGCAGAACTGACACGTGACCTGCGTTCCACATACGGCATGTATGTACCTGCGGAATATCGGGCATATACCTTGAACTTTGCCGATCCTATCTTTGAAAGGATCTTCCGTGAGGAGAAAGGCTTTGACATTGTGGCGAATTTTTCGGCTCACAAGCATGTCCGTAGTGAGAAGGACAAATATTCGGTACAGGCACTCATTGAAAACAATGATATCAAGGCAAAAGATTCCTTGACCTGTTGGCCGTTTACCCGCCTAGGCACTTCTTCTGTGTCTCCACTGACAAGGCCGCCAATCCGGTGAATATCATGGGAGCCAGCAAACGTATTATGGAAGATATGATTATGGCGTATTCTTCCAAGTTCAAGGTGACCACCGCCCGTTTTGCCAATGTGGCTTTTTCCAACGGTTCTTTGCCGGATGGCTGGATACAGCGTGTCATGAAAAAGCAGCCGTTGGCTGCACCCAATGATGTGAAACGCTACTTTGTCTCTCCGGAGGAAAGCGGCCAGATATGTATGCTTGCCTGCATACTAGGTAAGAATGGTGAAATATTCTTCCCAAAGTTGGGCGAAAGACAGATGCTCACTTTCTCTTCCATTTGTGATGAGTATATAAAAGCGGTTGGCTGCGAGAAGAAAGAGTTTGCAACGGATGAGGAAGCGAAGAAATTTGCTTCGGAAATGGCATTTAACAATAAGGATTATCCTGTGGTGTATTTTAAAAGTGACACGACAGGAGAGAAAGCCTACGAGGAGTTCTATGTTCCTGGGGAAAAAATTAATATGGATCGTTTTTGCAGCCTAGGGGTGATTGAGGAAGTGGTGAAACGGCCGATGGCTGAGATAGACGCATTCTTTACTGAAATGGAGAATATATTTGCCGAACCGGATTTTACCAAGGAAGAGGTGGTTATGGCGATAAAGCGTTTCATCCCCAACTTTGAACATGAGGAAAAGGGGAAGAATCTGGACCAGAAAATGTAATTTAAACGAGTGAATGATATGAAAGAAAAAGTATTGGAAATAGTAAATGAAATCAGGGTGGCAAAAGAATTGTCTGCCATAACCCAACTTCATGCCGAAGACAATCTTCGTGATGACTTGGAATTCACATCATTCGATCTGGCAGAACTGACAGTTCGAATTGAGGATGAATTTGACATTGATATTTTTGAGGATGGTTTGGTAAATACTATCGGTGAAGTTTACTCAAAACTTCAAAAGTAAGATATAATATGACTGTATTTTTATGCGATGGCGAATGTGAGTACTCTTATGATGACTTGCTCCGTCACCTGAATCAGGACAACTATTTTCCTTTATTAAAGACGCATCACCTTTTTTCCTATTTTGGCAATTTGGTCAAGGCATTGACAAACGACGTTCCGCTTGTCTTGCTCGATTCAGATCTTAGCCCTGCGGAACTTGATGGTGTGGATGAAAGCCTGGTCAATCAGTCTATCCCCCTTTCTGTGAAGCGGTTGCCATCCATGGGAGAAGTGATAGAAGCGCTAGTACATTCAACTTCTGAAATAACCATGTTTACTTCAGGCACTACCGGTCAACCCAAAAAGGTAGTGCACAGCATACAGACTTTAACTCGCTCTGTGCGCCGGGGAGAAAAGTACAACAATCAAATTTGGGCGTATGCTTACAATCCTACGCATATGGCAGGTTTGCAAGTGTTTTTCCAGGCATTTGAAAATCTCAATACATTAATTAATGTATTTAATCGTACCCGTTCCGAAATCTTCAATCTGATAAAAAACACTCTATAACCCATATTTCCGCCACTCCTACTTTCTATCGTCTATTATTGCCCTATGAAAGAGCTTATTCTTCGGTTATCCGTCTGACGTTGGGGGGGGAAAAGAGTGATGGACATCTTTATAATGTCATCCGTCAGATATTCCCGTCAGCTCAAATAAACAATGTCTATGCTTCTACAGAAGCGGGGTCCTTGTTTGCGGCCAAAGGAGAAAACTTTCAGATTCCTGCATCGATTCATGATATGTTCCAGGTAGTCGATGACGAACTCCTGATTCATCGCTCTCTGTTAGGACAATCCGACAGTTTCAGGTTTGATGGTGATTATTATCATTCCGGTGATTTGATAGAATGGATAAATCGCGAAGAGGGAGTGTTCAAATTCAAAAGTAGAAAAAATGAGCTGATCAATGTTGGAGGATATAAAGTGAATCCGGGCGAAGTTGAGAATGTGCTCAATGCCATAAAAGGCATTCGTCAGTCTTTGGTATTCGGCAAAGCCAATTCAGTTTTGGGCAATATACTTTGTGCGGAGGTGCAACTTGAAGAAGGAGTACGGCTTTCAGAACTTGAAATTCGCCGTATCCTGAAAGACAGTCTTCAGGATTTAAATCCCCGTCGCATCAGATTCGTCGAATCCTTCTCGTTAACAAGAACAGGTAAATTAAAACGATTATGAATTTCTTAGTAACCGGGTGCTCACGTGGAGTGGGTCTTGAAATCTGCCGGGCGCTTTTACAACAAGGCATATTGTCTATGGAGTAGCCCGCTCTTACACCAATGAGTTTAAATTTTTGGAAACCGAATATGCCGGACGTGTATTTTTCAAAAGTATCGACTTAAGTGATAGTGAAAATGTACGCAAGACAGTTTTTAGAGAATTTATACACAACGGCATCCAGCTTCATGGATATGTGAACAATGCGGCCATGGCTTATGACGATATTGTGACCAACCTCAATTTGGAAAAGCTGCAAGCCATGTATGCGGTCAATGTATTTACACCGATGATGATAACCAAGTATGCACTTCGTAATATGTTGCTTCATCATACCAAAGGTTGTATTATTCACATATCTTCCATTTCTGCTCATACAGGTTACAAAGGACTGGCCATGTATGCTTCCAGCAAAGGAGCCTTGGAAGCTTTTTCTAAGAATACGGCCCGTGAATGGGGTGGTCTTGGTATCCGTAGCAATGTTGTGGTACCGGGTTTCATGGAGACGGCTATGAGTTCCACTCTTTCTGAAGAACAGAAAGAACGTATTTATAAACGCACCTCGTTAAAGGCTGCCACATCGGTCCGTTCAGTTGCTGAGACTGTCGTTTTCTTGTTGTCAGACTCGGCATGTAGCATTACAGGACAAAACATTCATGTAGATAACGGAACGGTTTAAGAAGAATATGTATGGAGAGTGTTTATAATATAAAGCAAGTTCCAACTTGTGAAGTCAATAAGTTGGTTCATTTTATCAATATGCATTGGAAACACAATCATTCGCTTGCTGTATCCCGGGAATTACTCAATTTCCAGCATCTGGACAAAGATAAGGATTGTTACAATTTCCTTGTTGCGGAAAATAAAGAGACCGGTGAATATGATGCTTTGATAGGTTTCATTCCGGTTGCGCAATATGATAAGGATTTGGTTGGAAATGGCGATTATTGGGGAGCGATATGGAAAATACGAGATGATATTTATAACTCGGAGTTAAACACGGTAGCTTTCTTTTTGTGGCGCAGCTCTTCAAATTACCATATTTTCACTCCTATGCGGCTATAGGTATAAGTGACATTGCCAGGCAGATTTATAAAGTCTCCCGCATACCGGTTGACTACCTTCGTCAATATTACCTTCGCAACAGCCGCATAAAGAATTATCAAATAGCCTTCTTTCCTGTAGGAAGCCAGAATGGTTCTGCCATTTCCGATGAATCGTATACCCTGCAATTGGTCCATAATGTAGAATGGGATAAAATAGCTATAAAAGGAGAATACGCTCCCTTCAAGACCCCTTTGTATTTTTGCCATCGCTTTGCGGAACATCCTGTTTACCATTATCAGTTTGTCGAGGTAAAGAAGAATGGAATATTGGAATCCGTTTGGACAGTGCGGATTATGAGAGTGGGCGATTCATCAGCCTTTAGAATTGTTGATGTATTGGGTAAACTTCCCAATACATGTGTCAAGGGACAGCTGCTCGATATACTTTATCAGACGGGAGCGGAATATATGGATTTTATGAATTTTGGGCTGCCTGAAGAGACCTTTACAAAAATGGGATTTGAGCTGTTGGATTTGGATGGTGAGACAATCGTCCCCAACTATTTTGAACCTTTTGAACAGCGTAATGTGAAGATTGAAATAGCATATAAGACAAAGGGTGATAATTATGTCGCATTTAAAGCGGATTCCGATCAGGACCGCCCCAACATACTCTAATTTTAATTCATACTATTATGAATGCTGATAAACTTACCGTGGTCATGTACCACTATGTGCGCGATTTGCAAAATTCACGCTATCCCCAAATAAAAGGATGCGATGTGCGACTTTTTAAGGAACAGATCAAATTTCTGCAGAAACACTATAATTTTGTCACTATTGAACAGGTTATAAATGCATATAGGGGGGGCATAGTGACAAATTGCCACCTCATGCCGTGCTTCTCTCTTTCGATGATGCTTATGCCGACCATTTTGAATATGTTTTCCCGATTTTGGAGCATGAGCATATTCAAGGTGCCTTCTATCCTCCAGTGAAGGCAGTTACAGAGCATACGGTACTGGATGTAAATAAGATACATTTTATTCTTGCCTCTACACCCGAAGATAATTTTCCCGTTTTATTGAATGAGATAAAACAGCTCATTCTGACCAATACGGATGAGTTCGGGTTAAAATCATACGATGAATATTTCAAGGAACTGGCAGTGGCTAACCGTTTCGATCCTGCCGAGGTTATCTTCGTAAAACGGCTGCTTCAAGTGGCTTTGCCTGAAGTATTAAGAAAGAGGATGGCTGATATTCTGTTTGAGAAATTGTAGGTATTGAGGAATCTGCCTTTAGCAGGGAACTTTATATGTCGGTTGACCAAATCAAGTGTATGGTTGATTGTGGCATGCACATTGGCAGCCATGGTTATGACCATTATTGGCTAGGCTCATTGCCACGTGAGAAACAGGAATTTGAAATTAAGAAGTCCATCGAATTTATAAATGAAGTGGGTGGGGATGTCGACAATTGGACTATCTGTTATCCATACGGTGACCGTAATAAAGAAACCATTCAGCTGCTGAAGGAAAACGGATGCAAATTGGGCATGACTACCGATGTGGATTTGGCAGACCTTACTGACCATGAAGGCGATGCTATATTTAATCTTCCCCGGTTGGACACTAATGATTTGCCTAAAGATGCCAATGCGCCTGTCAATCAGTGGTATTAAATAATAATTCAACATACAGCAATGAACAACGCTGAAATCTGTGAATTCATTCACCATCTTTTTGGAACACAAGATTTTGTTCCCCTGAGTGCTCCCAAGTTTATCGGAAACGAGAAAAAATACCTCAACGAATGTATTGATACGACTTTCGTGTCAAGTGTCGGTGCTTTTGTTGACCGCTTTGAGCACGATATGGCTGTGTACACCGGTGCCAAGCGTGCCGTAGTCTGTGTGAGTGGTACCAATGCCCTTCACATGGCCATGCTGCTAGTGGGTGTAGAACGCGATGATGAGGTGCTCACCCAAGCTCTGACCTTCATCGCTACTTGCAATGCTGTCAGTTATATCGGAGCATATCCTGTTTTTATTGATGTGGACAAAGAAACGATGGGACTTTCGCCCCGAGCTGTCAAGGCATGGCTGGAGAGGAATGCTGAACTGAAAGAAGGAGTTTGCTATAACAAGCGTACCGGTCGCCGTGTAAAAGCTTGTATTCCCATGCACACTTTCGGCCATCCCGTAAAAATAGATGAACTGGCGGATATCTGCCGTGAGTGGCATATCGAATTGGTTGAAGACGCAGCCGAAAGTATCGGCAGTTTTTATAAAGGCCGCCATACCGGTACATTCGGAAAGGTGGGTGCTATTAGCTTTAATGGAAACAAAACCATCACTACAGGTGGTGGAGGCATGTTGCTTTTCCAGGATGAAGAACTGGGCGCATACGCCAAGCACCTTACTACCCAGGCTAAGATACCTCATCGTTGGGAGTTTCGTCATGATCATATTGGTTATAATTACCGGATGCCGAATATCAATGCCGCTCTAGGTTGTGCCCAGTTGGAGAATCTAGACCGCTATGTGGCAGATAAGCGTGAAACAGCAGCCTGCTATGCTGAGTTTTTCAAGGGTAAGGAAGATATTACTTTTTTTACTGAACCTGCTGATTGCAAATCGAATTATTGGCTCAATGCGGTGGTACTAAAGGATAAGGCGGCTCAACTTGATTTTTTGGAGTACACAAATGATCATGGTGTGATGACCCGTCCCGTTTGGGAACTGATGAATCGACTGCCCATGTTCGAGCATTGCGAAACGGACGGGCTGGAGAATACCGAGTGGCTGGCTGACCGGGTGGTGAATATTCCTAGTAGTGTAAGATTAGATAAATGAAAAAAATCGCAGTTGTCACTGGTGCACGTTCAGAGTATGGACTGCTACGTTGGGTGATAGATGAGATACATCATGCTACTGAGTTACAGTTGCAGCTTATCGTTACAGGCGGACACCTGTCTCCCGAACAGGGGTTGACTTATCGTTGTATTGAGGAGGACGGATATGATATTGATGCTAAAGTCGATATGTTGTTGTCCTCGGATTGTGCTTCTGGTATAGCGAAATCTATGGGGATGTGCAGTATTGGGATGAGCGATGCTTTTCTGCATCTTCAGCCTGATATGATTGTTGTCTTAGGCGACAGATATGAGTTGCTTCCCATAGTTGGTACTGCTTTGGTGATGCGTATTCCGATAGCTCATATTTCAGGAGGTGACATCACTGAAGGAGCTATTGACAATGAAGTGCGCAATGCTGTTACAATGATGTCTACACTCCACTTTCCGGGTACTCAAACTTCTGCAGCCCGTATTGGTAGGATGATTGGAACTATGAAGAATGTTTTTGTTGTAGGTGAGACCAATTTAGATAATTTTTTACGTTTGTCGCTTTTGTCAAGGAATGAATTAGCAGAGTCTTTAAATATTGATTAGGTAAAAATGGATATTGATGACTTACCATCCGGTAACTAAAGAAAGCCGTGAGAAGAATCTTTTCGATGTAAATAGTTTACTCCATGTGCTCCAGTCGTTAGGTGATGACTATGAAATACTAGTTTCTAAGTCTAATACAGATTTATATGGTTCGGATATTAATCAACTTTTAAATGATTATGTATGCAATAAGCCTTGTTTTCATTTGTTTACCTCGTTAGGACAGAAGTGTTATGTCAGCCTTCTTCCTCAGTTATATTGTATGATAGGTAATTCGTCCAGTGGAGTATATGAAACGGGTTATTGGAAGTTGCCTACGATTAATATAGGACATCGTCAAGAAGGCAGATATATGACATCTAACATTATTTGTTGCGATAATTGTTCTGAGTCTATTATTCAGTCTTTAAAGAAAATTGAAACAGACGAATTTCAGCAAATGTTAAAGTATATTGATAATCCTTATGGTGATGGCAATGCTTCCAAACGTATTGTAGAACAGATAAAAATGTATTTTAATGCAGTTAAGTAATCTAAAAACACCTTGTTTTATTTTGGATTCGGATAAGTTGGTATCTAATGTTTTGGAATTTAAAAGAGCTTTGAACAGTCGCTTTTCAAACCATTGCATTGGATACTCAATTAAGACGAATTCACTTCCTTATATGTTGCACATGCTTAATGAGTTGGGATGCTATGCTGAAGTAGTATCTTATACAGAGTATGCATTAGCTTTGCAAGTTGGTTTTGAGAAGAGCCATATTGTATATAATGGTCCAGCTAAAGATAAGGAGACTTTTTTAGATGCAATAAAGAATGGTGCATATGTAAATATAGATACAAAACGTGAAATAGAATGGTTGAATGATTTGAACAAACAGCATTCTTATAAGGTCGGCATTCGTGTCAATTTGAATTTAGGGAAGATTTCGCCAGAAGATGCTAAAGAGGGCGAATCGGATAGCAGATTTGGTTTTTCGTTTGAAAATGGAGAACTGGAAGAAGCAATAAATAAAATTCAATTATGCAAAAATGTAAAACTTGGAGGTTTGCATCTGCATCGTACTTCATTGACTCGTTCTTTAAATGTTTATAGGAATATTTGCAAATATGCTATTCGGATCATTAATTCATTAGGTCTAGAACTTGATTATATTGATGTTGGTGGTGGTTATTTTGGTGACAAGCCTAATGCACCTACTTATAAAGAATATGTGGACACTATCTATTCAAGTTTGTTAGAGGAAGGGATTGATGTTTCTAAAATGAAAGTCATAGTGGAACCAGGAAATGCAATAGTTGCTTCACCTTTTAGTTTTTTATCGGAGATCATTGATACAAAAAAAATAGGTGACTCTCAAATTATAGTAACTGATGGTTCTCGTAATGATGTGGACCCTTTTTTCCTGAAAAAAGACTATTTTAAATCTTTCATCAGAAAGCAAGAGGAAAAAGTGTTCATTGATTCACAAATGGTTGTAGGATGTAGTTGTTTGGAGTATGACAAGCTTTTTACACTTCAAAATCAGCCATTACTAAATGTCGGTGATAGAATACTTTACCAAAATGTCGGTGCATACACTATGACTTTATCACCACTGTTCATTCGATTTTTTCCTAGAGTTTATTTGAAAACTTTAAATGGTTATGAGATAATTAGAGAGGAATGGACTGTCAATGATTTAAAGCAATAACAATAAACTTTATAGTTATGAATAATATTCTGTGTTGTAATGCGGGCCGTAGAGGGCGTTTAATGATAGATATGCGTAAGACTATCGGTGATAGTGGTAATGTGGTTGCTACAGATAACTGGTCGGTAGCCCCAGCAATATTTTTCGCAAACAAGCAATATGTAGTTCCTAAAATTACACATCCAAATTATATTCAAGAAGTACTTGGTATTTGTAAGAAAGAAGATATTAAAGCTATTTTTACTTTAATCGACCCTGAAATAGATCTTTTAGCATCAAACCTTAATTCCGCAACATAATTGATAATTATTTTTATAAGTTCCTGAGCAACCATTTTGTTTGCCCAGGTTTTTGCCATTGTCAGCGTTTTCACTTACCTTAGTGTTGCGAATCCAAAGAACAAAGAAAACCGCAACAGGCATGGCAAAGGTAGCAATAAAATCCGAAAGACTCACTCCTTTTGGAGGCATATTTCCAATCATGGAGCAATTTACCTCCCTTCTCTCCTCTACAATTGACTCAACACTTGGGTTGAGATGC
>ENA-OQJX01000310-OQJX01000310.1-human-gut-metagenome-genome-assembly--contig:-NODE-310-length-28952-cov-2.682082_pt1 | contig 28952 bp, 28 predicted proteins | sample MGYA00242615_ERZ504782 | MGnify/ENA primary metagenome ERZ504782 (study PRJEB26092, sample SAMD00036354) | human gut metagenome | host: Homo sapiens | study: EMG produced TPA metagenomics assembly of... | reverse complement strand
TGTCATTGGTAACTTCATGAATCCGGATGCCGCCTCCTAATTCGCTGTTCAGATTGACGAGGCGGTCGTAATTATTTCCCCGGCTTTACGTATATATTCTTTCCTACCAGTTCGGTTACGTCTTTTAATGGCTTCTGTTTTCCTCTTCCTTGTTGAACAATCACTTGATGGGTGATGACATCTTCACCACAATAAAGCAGACTGTCTTTCCACTCTTTGGTGATAGGCAGATTATAGGCAATCATATCTCCTTCGCCTGCCAGCAATTTTTGAATCATCTCGTCAACGCTTTTGGCAACTTCAATCCTAAGCTTTAGTCCCAGACTTTTGGCAAACTGCTCGCTAAGTTCATACTGGAATCCCATTTCCTGTCCCCGATAAATAAAATAGGAAGTAGAGCTATACAATGTCAATACAACGAGTTCGCCACTATCTTTTATTTGTGGAAGATCACGTGCGGATTCATCCGTTGTACTATGTTGTTTGTTCCGGCATCCGAACACACAACAGAACAATACGAGAAATAAAGGGATAATCAGTGTCTTGACATTCATACCTGACATTTTGCTTTTAACTCTCAACTCTCCATTCTCCACTCTCAACTCTTCAAGTGTTTCTTGATGTACATAGTCAGTATATCAATAGCTACCTTATTACTGCCGCCTTCCGGTACAATAAGGTCGGCATATCGTTTGCAAGGTTCGATAAATTGCAGGTGCATAGGCTTTAAAACCCGTGTGTAGCGTTCCATTACAGCTTCGGCAGTACGTCCGCGCTCAATAACATCTCTTTGGATAACACGTATCAGGCGTTCGTCGGGATCGGCATCTACAAAGATTTTAAGGTCCATCATATTGCGTAGCTTTTTATCACATAAAGCAAGGATTCCTTCAATGATAACCACTTCACGAGGTTCGATATGAATCGTTTCGGGCTGGCGTGTGCAAGTGAGATAAGATAGGTAGGTTGTTCAATGCTATTTCCTTCTTTCAGCATCATGACATGTTTGGATAGTAGGCTCCATTCAAAAGCATCGGGGTGGTCAAAATTGATATTCTGGCGTTCTTCAACCGGGACATGACTACTGTCTTTGTAGTATGAATCCTGTGGTAAGAGTACTACTTCCCCTGCGGGGAGACTTTCTATAATTTTCCGTACGACGGTGGTCTTTCCGGAGCCTGTTCCGCCTGCTATTCCTATAATTAACATCTCTTTAAATGTATATTTGAACCAAATAGAGTATTTTTGCATTACTATTAATGCGATGATTGCATTAACAAGACAAATATAGAAACAATTCATTAAAATAACAACGTAATGGTAAAACACATTGTATTATTTAAGTTAAAAGACGAAGTTCCTGCTGAAGAGAAACTGGTAGTCATGACTAAATTCAAGGAAGCGATAGAAGCTCTTCCTGCTAAAATCTCTGTCATTCGCAAAGTGGAAGTCGGATTGAATATGAATCCCGGTGAAACATGGAATATTGCGCTTTACAGTGAGTTTGATACACTAGAAGATGTGAAATTCTATGCAACACATCCCGACCACGTAGCTGCCGGTAAGATTCTGGCTGAAACGAAAGAAAGCCGTGCATGCGTAGACTATGAATTATAAACCCCAAAAATAAAGATGAGAAAAATAATTTCTTTCCTGCTTTTAAGCTTTGTTGTATATGCATTGCAAGCGCAGATCAAAGATCCGGTAAAGTTTAAAACAGAACTGACACCTCTCTCCGATACGGAGGCAGAGGTGGTGTTTACGGCTGCCATTGATAAAGGTTGGCATGTTTATTCTACCGACCTGGGAGATGGCGGTCCTATTTCTGCAACATTTAATGTTGATAATAAATCGGGTGTCGAGCTTGTCGGTAAACTGAAGCCTGTGGGCAAAGAAGTAGCTACTTTCGATAAATTGTTCGAAATGAAGGTACGTTATTTCGAGAATACAGCAAAGTTTGTGCAGAAAGTGAAATTTACGGGTGGAGCTTACGCAATAGAAGGTTATCTGGAGTACGGAGCCTGTGATGACGAGAGTTGTCTGCCTCCTACTCAAGTGCCATTCAAGTTTTCGGGAGTAGCAAAAGCCGGAAATGCTGCCGCAACGAAAACAGAACAATCGAAAGCAGAACAACCGGAACAAAAAGTAGTGGATAAGGCAGATAAGAAAGAAGAGGCAACTTCTGTTGCTTCGAAAGACTCATCTGCTATGATGGAGTTGGTGCCTGCAACTACAACGGAAGCAGCCACGGATATTCAGCCGGCAGTTGCCTCTAGTGAACTTTGGAAACCCGTTATCAGTGATCTGCAAGCATTAGGTGAGGAGCACGGTCAGGAAGATATGTCCTGGATATATATATTTATTACAGGGTTCCTTGGAGGATTATTGGCTTTGTTCACTCCTTGTGTGTGGCCGATTATTCCAATGACAGTCAGCTTTTTCCTGAAACGCAGTAAAGACAAAAAGAAAGGTATTCGTGATGCGTGGACGTATGGTGCATCTATCGTCGTGATTTATGTGGCATTAGGTTTGGCTATCACGTTGATTTTCGGTGCCAGCGCATTAAACGCTTTATCTACCAATGCTATTTTCAACATTCTCTTCTTCCTGATGTTGGTGATTTTTGCCGCTTCATTCTTTGGAGCGTTTGAAATCAGACTACCTCGAAGTGGGGAAACGCAGTAGATAGCAAAGCAGAATCTACGACCGGATTACTAAGTATTTTCCTGATGGCTTTCACGCTTTCATTGGTATCTTTCTCCTGTACAGGTCCGATTATCGGATTTCTGCTGGTACAGGTATCTACCACAGGAAGTGTGGTTGCTCCGGCAATCGGTATGTTAGGATTTGCCATTGCTTTGGCATTGCCATTTACACTTTTTGCCCTGTTCCCGTCTTGGCTGAAATCTATGCCGAAGTCCGGTGGATGGATGAATGTAATCAAAGTAACGCTGGGTTTCCTCGAATTGGTGTTTGCGCTTAAATTCTTGTCGGTAGCTGATTTGGCTTACGGTTGGAGACTGCTTGACCGCGAAACATTCCTGGCTCTGTGGATTGTAATCTTTGCTTTGCTTGGATTCTATCTGTTGGGTAAGATCAAATTTCCGCATGATGACGATGATGATAAGGTGGGAGTCACCCGCTTCTTTATGGCATTAATCTCTTTAGCGTTCGCCGTATATATGGTTCCCGGCTTGTGGGGAGCACCATTGAAGGCTGTATCTGCATTTGCTCCGCCTATGCAGACGCAAGACTTCAATTTGTATAAGAACGAGGTACATGCGAAATTTGATGATTATGACTTAGGTATGGAATATGCCCGTCTGAACGGTAAACCCGTTATGCTCGACTTTACCGGATATGGTTGCGTAAACTGTCGTAAGATGGAAGCAGCGGTGTGGACTGATCCGAAAGTGAGTGATTTGATTAATAACGATTATGTACTGATTACTCTCTACGTGGATAATAAGACTCCGTTGACAGAGCCCGTAAAGATAATCGAGAACGGTACAGAACGTACTTTGCGTACTGTCGGCGATAAATGGAGTTATCTGCAACGTGTGAAATTCGGAGCCAACGCCCAGCCTTTCTATGTATTGTTGGACAATCAGGGTAAACCGTTGAATAAGTCGTATGCTTATAACGAAGATATTCCTAAGTATATCGAATTCTTGCAGACCGGATTGGAGAATTATAAGAAAGGGAAAAATTAAAATCTTCGATAAGGCACTGTCTTGAATGATAAATGAAATAAAAGCGGTCTCATCTTTTCGGTGAGATCGCTTTTATTTTTTATTTCAGAAAAATACATACGTTTGTAACATCATAACAATACCTTTGTGCCCAAAAATAAAGAAAATATGTACGCAACAGACACTCTTGTAAATGAACGGGAATTGGTTCTCCGTCTGATAGACGGAGATGAAGAGGCCTTTTGCGAACTTTATGCCGCTTACAAGAATCGTTTGCTCTACTTCGCCCTGAAGTTCGTCAAGTCGCGTGAATTTGCTGAAGATATTTTTCAGGATGCATTTACGGTAGTCTGGCAAACTCGTCGTTTCATCAATCCCGAAGCCTCTTTTTCTTCCTACCTTTATACCATCGTACGTAATCGTATTCTGAATCAGTTGCGCGACATGGCTAATGAAGATCAGCTGAAAGAACAGATTCTTTCTCAAGCGATTGATTCAACAAACGAGACCAATAACCATATTTTGCTCAATGATTTGAAAGAGATTGTTGCCCGTGCATTGGAACAATTGACACCCCGCCAACGGGAAGTGTTCAAAATGAGCCGTGAGTTACAGATGTCTCATAAAGAAATAGCCGAAGCGTTGGGTGTCTCTGTTCATACGGTGCAGGAACATATTTCTGTATCTCTGAAAGTGATTCGTTCTTATCTGACTAAATATTCAAGTACATCAGCTGATATACTTTTGATTCTATTTTGTTTAAACTTATAATAAATGTTAATCACACCCTAGTTCTTTCTTACTTTTGTGTATTACTTATACAAAGGGAAGGAAATTAATATCCTTATTTTGAATGTATGATGAAAGATACTAAAACAGAAAAAGATAAATTGCATCGTTACCTGGATGACCTTTATACCAGGGAAGAGGCTTCACAACTTTTGCAAAGCATAAAAGAGGCAGAAAACCAAGATTTATTGGATGAACTGGCAGCAGAGGTTTGGGAAGAATCCGGGAACTTGCAGCCTGCTACTGATTTGGAACGGGAAAAATATAAGAGAGAGGCACGTCAGTTATTGAAACGTATTGAACACAAAAAACGTACCTGGTTCCGTCGGGCGTTTGTGGTGGCGGTTAGTACGGCGGCTGTCATAGCATTATAATAGGGAGTGTCAACTTTTTCCGGTATATGAATGAACAGCAGGTCACACTTGCTGAAGTCACCACTTCTTTTGGTGAAAAAAGGCAAGTGACTTTGCCGGATGGAACTCTTTTGGTATTGAATTCTTGTTCTCAAGTGCGTTATCCGGAACGTTTTGTGGAGATAGCCGTGAAATAGAACTTGAAGGTGAGGGATATTTCCGTGTTGCCCGTAATGAAAAGATGCCATTTGTTGTAAAGACGAAGCGGCTGGATGTTCGGGTATTGGGTACTCGTTTTGATGTCAAGTCCTATTCAACGGATGAGATTGTATCTGTGAGTGTGGAGAGTGGTAAAGTACAGGTTGATTTACCGGAAGCGATGATGAGGCTGACTGCTAAAGAGCAAGTGCTTATCAATACGGTTTCCGGTGAATATAGCAAGAAACAGAAGACAGGGGAGTGGCTGTCTGGATGAAAGGAGGTTTACGTTTCTACAGTACACCGATTCGGGATGTGGCAAAAGAACTGGAGCGTGTATATAATTGCCGGATTACTTTTGCTCCCGGTCAGGATTTCAATAACTTGATTACCGGTGAGCACGATAATAAGAGTCTGGAGGCCGTACTTAAATCCATCGAATTTATCAGCGGTGATATCAAATATAAGAAAGAAGGTATTAATGTCCTTCTTTATAAAGAATGAGATGAAGAAAAGATAATGTTTAACCTTTAAAAGAATAATAGATGAAAACAGCCCCTTCATGAACCCCCTAAAATGATAGAAGCACTCCAAAGGAATGCCTCTATCCGCAATCCGGACGGATATTCATAAGCTTCGACCCAAATGAATAACGTATCGCGTATTGCTTGTTTTTAATAACTTTAGTCAATTACTAAAACGCACAAATTTATGAATAATCTTCTTATTTGTAAAGGGATAAGTAAAAATAGCTGTTCGTTTTTAGCTTTTTTACTATTCACCTTCATTTTAATTGTTCCGGCTGCTGCTCAAACATTGAAAGAGCATGATATAACGCTTCGCGTGCAAAATGAGCCGGTAGAAAGTGTTTTCAATAAAATCAGCAAACAGACTAATTTTAAATTTCTCTATGACCAGGAGACAGTGAACAAAGCTCCGAGAGTTTCTTTCGACATTAAAAATGCTTCATTAAAACAGATTCTGGCGAGATAACCACCCAGGCCAAACTTTATTTCAATAGGACCGATCATACAATTGCTGTCAGCAAACAGCCGCTTAAAAAGGAAGAAACAGTTCAACGTACACGCACTATCCAGGGAATTGTTGCAGATGATAAAGGAGAACCGGTGATTGGTGCCAGTGTTCAGATTAAAGGAGAAGGCAGTGGTACCATTACCGATATTGACGGACGTTATTCAATCATGAATGTACCGGAATCTGCCACACTGACTATTTCTTATATCGGCTATAAAACTGTGAATATCTCTGCAAAAGATAAGAATACGGCAAAAATCACGTTGGTGGAAGATAGTAAGATGATCGATGAAGTAGTCGTGGTAGGCTATGGTGTTCAGAGAAAAAGAGATGTTTCTACTTCTATTTCTTCCGTGAAAGCCGAACAAATAGCAGAAGTTTCCGCTTCCGATTTTCGTCAGGCGTTGGCGGGAAAAATGCCGGGAGTACAGGTTACGCAACCTAGTGGTGATCCGGAAGGAAGCGTAAGTATCCGTGTTCGTGGTATCAGCACAGTGAATGCAGGTAGTGATCCTCTCTATATTATCGACGGTGTACCGGTGGAACGTGGATTTGCCAATCTGAATAATAATGATGTTGAATCTGTAGAAGTTTTGAAAGATGCTTCTTCGGCAGCTATTTATGGTAGTCGTGGATCGAATGGTGTAATTATTATCACAACCAAACAGGGGCAGTCGGAGAAAATGAAAGTGCAGTATGATGGATATTATGGTATCCAGAGTGTTTCGAAGAAACTTTCAATGATGAATGCATATCAGTTTGCCGAATTTGCAAAAGATGGGCATGACAACGCCTATCTGGATGCCAATCCCGGTGGATCGCCGGACGATCCGAATGGAATGCGTCCCAACTCATGGGAACGTATCCCCACTGAACTCTTTCCTTATCTGAATGGTGACAAAGGACTGACCGATACGGACTGGCAAGACGCTATATTCCGTACTGCTGCTACTACCAGCCACAATGTATCTATTTCCGGCAGAGGAAAAACAGTCGGTTATTTTATTTCAGCCAACTATTATGATAAAGAAGGTATTATCATTAATTCCGATTTTAAGAAATATAGTATGCGTATGAATTTGGACGGGAAATATAAAAGACTGAAATTCGGTCTGAATTTTTCTCCTTCTTATTCTACTTCCAACCGGGTAGATGCTTCCGGGTCTAACGGTATTGTGCAATCAGCCTTGATGATGCCTCCGGTATGGCCGGTGTATAATGCGGATGGAAGTTATAACTATCAGGGAAACGGATATTGGAGAATTGGGAATGACTATCAGCACAATGCCGTATTAAATCCGGTAGCATGGCAAACCTCCAATCGGATGTTGTAGACCGTATGGCTATTGTAGGAAAAGTCTTTGCGGAATTGGAGTTATATAAAGGGCTTACCTATAACATTTCTTTTGGTGGTGATTATTACGGTTCACATAACGATCAATACCGTTCATCGGAGCTTCCGTTATTAGGACAGAAATATTATGATGTGAAGTCGAATCCTACTGCATACAGTTCATCCGGTTTTTATTTCAACTGGTTGGTTGAGAATAAAATCAATTATAATACGACCATCAAGGATGCTCATTCTATCAATGTCGTTTTAGTGCAATCGGCTCAAAAAGAAACATATAAAGGTGATAATGTGACGGCTACCGATTTCCCGAATGACTACATACAAACGATTTCCGGAGGTACGGTGACGAAAGGTGCATCTGATAAAACACAGTGGACAATTGCTTCTTATCTGGCACGTGTACAGTATAGCTATAAAGGTAAGTATATGGCTTCAGCAGCCATTCGTGCAGACGGTTCTTCCCGTTTTGGAAAAAACAACCGTTGGGGATATTTCCCTTCTGCTTCTTTTGCATGGAGAATAAGTGGAGAAGACTTTTTCACGAAAGCAAAATTCCTGTCATTTGTTGATGACTTGAAACTTAGAGCCAGTTATGGAGTTACCGGTAATTTCCAGATTGGTAATTATGACCACCTGTCTCTGATGGCTTCCGATAATTATATACTCGGTACAGGCAATGGGCAGTTGGTGAATGGATATAAACCTAGTACCATAAAAAACGAGGATTTGAGTTGGGAAAAGAATGCGATGGTGAATGTAGGTATTGATTTACAAATGTTCAAAGGATTGTTGGGGTTGACTGTGGATTATTATAATACCAACACTTCTAATATGTTGTTGAACGTACCTGTTCCTCATCTGACCGGATATAGCACTGCATTGATGAATATCGGTAAAGTGAACAACAGGGGATGGGAAATAGCATTGACCTCGCAGAAGAATATAACGAAAGATTTCGGTTATTCATTCAATGCCAATTATGCTACGAATACAAACGAAGTAAAGGCGCTCGGTCCGGGTAATGCTCCTATCATATCTACCGGTAGCGTAGATCATGCGTATTACATAACGAAAGTTGGTGAACCTATCGGCTGTTATTATCTGTTGGTGCAGGATGGTATTTTCTCCAATGAAGAAGAATTGAAGAAATATCCTCATTTCAGTAATACCAAGCCCGGAGATTTCCGGTTTGTGGATGTAGATGGAGACGGTGTGATGGACTTGGATAAAGACCGTACGATAGTAGGTAACTATATGCCTGATTTCACCTATGGATTCGGGGGAAAAGTGTGGTTTAAGGGATTTGATCTTGATTTCAATTTCCAGGGAGTGTATGGTAATGAGATTTTGAACTTGAATCGCCGATACATTGATAATCTGGAAGGCAATACCAATGGCACTACCATCGCCTTGAATCGTTGGAAGAGTCCGGAAGATCCGGGAAACGGTCAGGTGAATCGTGCCAATCGTAAATCAAAAGGTTATAATGGACGTACGTCAACTTGGCATTTGGAAGATGGTTCTTATCTGCGGTTGCAGAATGTGACACTGGGATATACTCTGCCGAAGAATCTGACCCAGCGCTTTTTTGTAGAAAAGTTGAGAGTATACGTTTCCGGACAAAATCTCTGGACTTCAACTAATTATAGTGGATACAATCCGGAAGTGAATGCCCGGCCGTCTAATTCTCTTTCACCAGGTGAGGATTATGGTACTTATCCATTGGCTAAAACATTCTTATTTGGATTGAATATAACTCTTTAATCATCCTTTAAAATACACGTTGTATGAAAAAATATAAACTAATACTATTCTTGTCAACTGCTTTTCTATCAGTTGCCTGTACAGATAGTTTCTTCGATTTGGAACCAAGTAGCAGTGTACCTACCGATAAGGTATATAAGACAGCAGACGATTTTAATGTAGCTGTGATGGGATGTTACTCTAAATTGCAGACACAGGTTTCCTATTTTACGGAGTGCTGCGAATATCGGAGTGATAATTTGACATTGAGCGCACCTACTGCCGGAACGCAGGACCGTTATGATATCGACCAGTTTGCAGATAAAGCTTCTAACGGCATTCTGGAAGATGCTTGGGCGAATTTTAATAATGGAGTCTATCGTTGTAATCTTATATTAGATAGGATTGATGAAGCCAACTTTGACGCTACTCTGAAAAAACAATATAAAGGAGAAGCCCTTTTCATTCGTGCACTTACCTATTTTAATATGTACCGTCTGTGGGGAGGAATACCTATGACTAATAAGGTGGTAACAGTGGCCGAAGCTCTGAAAATCGGACGTAGTTCAGACCAGCAGGTTTATGATTTCCTTGTCGGTGATTTGAATCAGGTTATTAATGAAAGTATGTTGCCGTCTTCTTATGCAAGTGCCGATATGGGACGAGTGACTTCCGGTGCTGCAATGGCACTGCTCGGCAAGATTTACCTCACTTTCCATAAATGGACGGAAGCTCGAAATGTGTTATCTCAATTGATAGGTAAGTATTCTCTGATGACTACTCCGGACCGGGTTTTTGATGTAAATAATAAAATGAATGATGAGATCATTTTTGCTGTTCGCTTTAATAAGGATGTGGAAGGAGAAGGGCATGGATACTGGTTCTCTATTATTAACCTGACCGACGATACCAATCAGACAAAGGCGCTGAAAGAATGTTATAAAGACGGGGATAAGCGGAAAGATTTGATTACTTATGTAAAGGTGGAAGATAAGGTCTGTGTCATGAATAAATTTAAAGATATCAAGAGCGCGACTTATAACACTGTTGGTAATGACCAGATTATTCTCCGTTATGCCGATGTATTGTTGATGTATGCGGAAGCTTTGAATGAAATTAGTTACAGCAATTTGCAGAATTCAGAAGCCTTGGTTGCTTTGAATGCTGTACATACCCGTGCCGGATTGTCTCCGATTTTGATTACAGAGTTACCCGACCAGGATAGTTTCCGTAGTGCGATCATGCTGGAACGTCAACAGGAATTTCCTTATGAGGGACAGCGTTGGTTCGATTTGGTACGTATGGGAGGTGCTAAGGAAGCCATGAAAGCGGAAGGACATATTATTCAGGATTACCAATTCCTGTATCCTATTCCCAAAACAGAATTGGAAAGAATAAACAACACAGAATTGTTGTGGCAGAATACGGGATATTAATAGGGTTAAACTAAAAGAATTCAGACAATGAAAAAAATAATATATAGCTTGTTGTTTATTCTCACAGTAGTTTTTACTGCTTGTGAAGAAGATCTGCCAAAAGCGAATTTCGATTTATATGAACTGAAGTCACTTACGGCAACAGCCGGAGATATGAATGTGACTCTTGCTTGGGAGGCATACGAAAATGCCCGGCCTAATGAATATTTGATTCTTTGGACTTCCGGATCGTCAGACGCGGAAGGAGGTGAGATGACTGTGGATGCGAAAACAATGACTGCCACAATCAATAATCTGGTGAATGACGTTGCTTACACTTTTTCTGTACAGCCTCGTTATACAGGAGGATTGGCTAGTAAAACGACTGCTGCTTGTACGCCGAAGAATGCGAGATACCCGATTTCTGATCTGACGGCAGCAGCCGGCAATGAAAGAGTGCGTTTGAGATGGACAAAACCTGCCAGTGAACGTTTTACCCGTTATCAGGTTACTGTTAATCCGGGCAATCAGATTATCAATCTGGATGACACTTCATTGGAAGAATACATTGTTGACGGGTTGACTAACGATCAGGAATATACGTTCAACGTAGTTTGTGTTTATCCTACAGGCAATTCTATTCCAGTGGAAACTTCAGCTACTCCGGGATTGATCTATCCTATTCTTGCCAATACGGAACTGGTCGTGTGGGAACCTTGCGCCTTTGCTTATAACGATATGTATTTTATGGCAGGTGAAGTGAAATCGGTAAGCTGGGATTTTGGTGATGGTACGACATCAGGAGAAAACAACCCTGTACATGCATTTGCTACTACCGGAACTTATACAGTAGCTGTTACGGTGACTTATGTAAATAACACAACCGAGTCGGGTAGTCTGGCTGTTACAGTCGGCAATTATAAATGGAATTCTGTCGATTTGAACTTTGGCGGACTTACCGGATATGTAAAGACTTCCAATCCGGTGTTCTCTCCGGATGGAAAAACAATGTACATCCCAACATCTACTCCTGCAGGGCATTTATTTGCTATTGATGTAGTGAGCGGTGAATTCAAATGGGTGTTTGCTATTGATAAGGTGACTTATGGCGGAGGAGCGTTAGTCGGTTCTGATGGCACTATTTATCAGTGTGTAAGTAATGCTTCCGTAAATAATGTATATGCAATAGCACCTACTAATGGTAAACAAAAATGGGCGGTTAAATTGGATGGCGTAATAGGAGCTTTCCCTGCATTGTCTGCAGATGGTATCCTTTATTGTTTGACTAATAAAAGCATATTGTATGCACTTGATGTAGCTAATCAGGGCAGTATCAAATGGCAAAAACAGTTAGATGGTGACACGGGAGGTGCTGTTGTCCTTGATAAAAAGGGCAATGTTTACGCTGGTACGAATGCAACTATTTATGCCTTCAACTCAAAGGGTGAACCGCTTTGGACATTAGAGGGAGATAATAAAGTTACAGAACGAGGAGCTTTTGCGTTGAATGGTAATATGCTTTATGCGACGTTGAAAGGAGGCGGACTTGTTGCTGTCGATATGACAAACGGGACAAAGAAATGGACGTATCCGACTACGAAAGGTGATGCCTATTTTCCGATTGTAGATAAAAATGGTAATATCTACTTTACAGAGAAAGGATCGCAGACAGTTCATGCAGTAAATGCCAACGGGGCTAAAATCTGGGAGAAAAAAGTAGGCAACAATTTGAATTACAGTGGAGGTGCCTTGAGCACGGATGGTATTCTTTATATAGGTACTCAATCGAATAACAAAGTGTTGGGACTTGATATCACTAATGGAAACATTGTTTTTGAAGAAATTGTAGGACAACAAGTCATGGCAGCTGTTACTATTGGTCCGGACAAACGGCTTTATTGCGGAACGATCGGATCTGGTAATATCGGTGCTGTCAAAGCATTTGATATTAATAAGACTTTGGAGACAGACTCCTGGAGTATTCGTGGTGGTGATATTCAAGGTACAAACCGTCAAAAGTAAGTGATAATGAGAATCTCGGTTTTTATTGTATTTATGACGATGACAATGGGAGTATATGCACAGAAATATAAAGTAGGTACTACTACGGCTTTGTGGAAAGTACCTGCTTCCACAGACTTTTCTCAAGCTCGGTCTGTGGGGCTAGAGTATGTGGAAGTTGCATTTAACCAGTGTTATAGAGGCGTTCCGGCAAATGAGGTCATTCCTCGTGTTCGGGATATGAAAGCAAAAATTGATAGTGCCGGTATCAAAGTCTGGTCTATACATCTTCCTTTTTCCCGAACGCTGGATATATCGGTTCTCGATGAAAAGAAAAGGAAAGAAAATGTAGATTTTATGGTGGAGATGATTGAACAGTGTGCTCAATTTCAACCGAAATGTTTAGTTCTGCATCCAAGTTCCGAACCGATTGACGACAGTATTCGGGCACAAAGAATAGCCAATGCTTCCAGGTCTATCGCTTATCTGAAGAAGTATGCGGATCAGATAGGAGCACAGTTATGTATAGAGAATCTGCCGCGGACTTGTCTGGGAAATACTCCTGAAGAACTTTGGGAGATTATCAAAGACATTCCCGGTGTGAAGGTTTGTTTTGATACCAATCATTATACAAAAGGAACGACGGAACATTTTGTAGAAACCATTGGTGAACGTATTGGCACCATACATGCTTCGGATTTTGATTTTGTCAACGAGTGCCACTGGCTTCCTACGCAAGGCGATATTAAGTGGGGAAAGTTAATGCACGCACTTGAAGGAGTCGGTTATGAAGGAGTTTTCATGTATGAAGCGACTAAAGATCATGAAAGCCATGATACACGTCCAACACCGGAACGGGTCGTTGAAACTTTCAATAAAATAATTAATGATTATAAAACACTGAAATAAGATGGATATAATAAGAAAAATACAATATTTACTGTTTTGCCTTTTGGCAATAGGTTTTGTTGCTTGCGATGATGATGACAACAACAGTACCGAAACAGGTCATGAAGGAATCCTTACTCAATTGGCAGAGGAAGTGGATGCCACAGCACAACAGTTGTGGAGTTCTTCTCCTTTGATTGTCAATGCCGGACGTACTGCTACTTTGACCAAAATTCAGAGGTATGCGGATAAATGTAAAGATGATTATTTCATCAGTTATCTGAATGGTTTCGACCAGGCAAGTACAAGTATGGAAAAGTGTGATCCTATTATCTATTTTTATCGGAGCGCATTTGACCGCGTGATGGATGGAGTTAAAAACTCAAAAGTGGAAAATGGTACGGCAGAGATTTGGGCACTCTATAATATGGGGTATGTGGTTAAGACTCCGTCAGGGTGTTTTGCTATTGACATATCTCATCGTTGGGCAAAAGAACTGGCACCTTATATTGATTTTCTCTGCGTCACTCATAAGCATTCCGATCATTATAACAATGATCTTATTCAGGCTATGTTTGATTTAGGCAAACCGGTATTGTCTAACTACCTGAAAGATACGACATATCCTTATACCGCAAAAGGAGATAAAGATTATGAAATAGGAAAATTCAAAATTAAAACCTGTATCACCGATCACAACAATTCCGGGTTATCTAATTTTGTGACTGTATTTTCGATTGATTGTGGTGAAGATACCGGTAACTTCGTCTTTATGCATGTAGGAGACTCCAACTATAAACCGGAACAATATACGAATCTAGCTTCTCATGTGAATGTATTGATACCACGTTACGCTCCCAATGCACTGACTGAAAATAATATTCTGGGTTCGGGTGCAGCAGGTAGAACCGGATTATGTCTTGTTATCGCATATTCTGGAACTTGCTCATGCCGGTGTTGACGAATCGAGATGGTCATTGGAACTGGCACTCGAACGGGCTTCGAAGATTAACTGTGAACAGACCTATGTACCAATGTGGGGAGAAAAAATGGTCTGGAAAAACAATAAACTGAATTAAAATTCTTGATGTTTGAACTTATGAAACGGATATGTAACTTCATACTTCTTCTATGTTTGGTACAACTGGCTGTTGCCCAAAATAGAATAACTGAAATCAGAGAAAACTTGTTAGGAAATCATCCTGATAAAATACTGGTTGTATCACATCGGGCCGACTGGCGTAATGCTCCGGAAAACTCATTGCAAGGTATACAGAATTGCATTGATATGGGAGTCGATATGGTAGAGATCGATTTGAAAAGAACCAAAGACGGACATTTGGTAGTGATGCATGATAAAACAATCAATCGCACCATGAACGGAAAAGGGCTGGTAGAGGATTATACATTAGCGGAATTGAAAGCAATGCGTCTTAAAAATGGGGTCGCTTGTAAAACAAGACATCAGATTCCTACATTGGAGGAAGTCATGTTACTCTGCAAAGGTAAGATAATGGTAAATATTGATAAGGGCTATGATTATTTTCAGGAGGCTTATGCCGTACTTGAGAAGACTGGAACAGTCGACCAGTGTGTTATCAAAGCCGGGCTTCCTTATGAACAAGTGAAAGCTGAAAACGGTGCTGTGTTGGATAAAGTAATTTTTATGCCTATTGTACAGTTGCACAAAGAAGGAGCCGAAGCTATTATTGATAGTTACCAGACACACATGAAGCCTGCTGCTTATGAATTAGTATTCGACAATGATAGCCCGGAGGTTCTTAACCTGATAAAGAAAGTGCGTGATACAGGTTCTAACTTGTTTATCAATTCTCTTTGGCCCGAACTATGTGGCGGTCATGATGATGACCGTGCGGTGGAACTCCATCAACCGGAAGAAAGCTGGGGATGGATCATTAATCAGGGAGCGAAATTAATTCAAACCGATCGTCCTGCTCTGTTATTGGAGTATCTGCGCAAAAAGAAACTTCACGACTAACCGTATTTCTTCATGTTAAAACAGCTTATAAACTTTTACAAGGTCTCTTCACCGGGACCTTGTAACGGGGAGGCTTTATCCTCTTCCGATGAACGTCGTCTGAAGTATTTGAAATGGGCTACCTTCCTTTCGGCAACTTTTGGCTACGGTATGTATTACGTTTGCCGCCTTAGCCTGAATGTCGTAAAGAAGCCCATCGTAGAGGAAGGAATCTTCTCTGAAACGGAACTGGGAATAATCGGCTCCGTATTATTCTTCACTTACGCTCTCGGAAAGTTCACGAATGGTTTCCTTGCCGACCGTAGCAATATCAATCGCTTCATGACTACTGGTTTATTGGTTACGGCATTAGTGAACTTATGTCTCGGCTTTACCAATTCTTTTATTCTATTTGCTGTCCTTTGGGGGATTAGCGGATGGTTTCAGTCTATGGGGGCCGCCTCCTGTGTGGTTGGCCTTTCCCGTTGGTTCACGGACAAAGAACGGGGTTCCTATTACGGATTTTGGTCTGCCAGCCATAACATCGGTGAGGCGTTAACCTTTTTGATTATTGCGTCTATTGTCAGTGTCTTGGGTTGGCGATACGGCTTCTTCGGAGCCGGTATTGTCGGTTTGCTTGGAGCTTTAATCGTGTGGAAGTTCTTTCATGACACTCCCGAGAGTCTGGGTTTCCCTCCAGTGAATGTTCCCAAACAGAAAAAAGAGATGAGTGCAACAGAAACGGCGGATTTCAATAAAGCACAGCGCCAGGTGTTGATGATGCCTGCCATTTGGATTCTTGCTCTTTCGAGTGCTTTTATGTATATCAGTCGTTATGCGATAAACAGCTGGGGCGTCTTTTACTTGGAAGCTCAAAAAGGGTATTCTACCCTGGATGCCAGTTTTATCATTTCTATCTGTCCGGTTTGTGGTATCATTGGTACGATGTTTTCCGGAGTGATTTCGGATAAATTGTTTGGTGGTCGTCGCAATGTTCCTGCCTTAATCTTCGGATTGATGAATGTATTTGCACTTTGCCTTTTCCTGTTGGTTCCGGGCGTACATTTTTGGATAGATGTATTGGCTATGATTCTTTTTGGTTTAGGAATTGGAGTACTAATTTGCTTTTTGGGTGGTTTGATGGCTGTCGATATTGCTCCTCGCAATGCATCGGGAGCTGCATTGGGAGTTGTTGGCATTGCCAGTTATATTGGTGCCGGATTGCAGGATGTGATGAGTGGTATACTGATAGAAGGGCAAAAAACGGTTCAGAACGGAGTAGATGTTTATGACTTCACTTATATTAATTGGTTTTGGATAGGGTCGGCTCTACTGTCAGTACTTTTTGCGTTATTGGTCTGGAAAGCAAAATCAAAAGAGACAGATTAGTTCCAAGTATATTAGGTTAGATTGAAAAAACTTGTTTGTAAAAGAATGTAACAGGTGTTTGTTTTCAAAGGTATTGGATTTAATTTCGGGAAGTTCGTTGTTACGATTCTTCCCGAAATGTTTTTATCATATTTACTTTGTCTCTGCCAGCCAACGATTGATATTGCGGGTTTCCGCACTGAATTCCACACCGATCCTCACTACTTCCCGATGATCTTTCTGATAAGGAATTAGGTAACCTTTTTCATTAATCTGTTTTATTGCTTCTTCTGCGGTTCCATTTAGTTTGAATTCAAATACATAGACATATTGGGGCGTTTTGACCACAGCATCGGCACGTCCGCGAGCACTGCGTACTTCTGCTTCTGTGAATTGTCCCATTAGTTTGAATACAAGATAGAAGATAACCTGATAGTGCCGTTCGGTCTGGTCATTCAGTTCATACGGAATATCAGCAAAGAAAGCCTCCAAACGGGTGAGGAAAGATTCATAATCACCTGTGCGTAATTCCTGAACGAATTTTCCGATATAAAATCCTTGATCGTTGTTCTTCATTGGAGTGTAAAACGGAACAAGAAAGTTAATGAATCCGTAGCGCACTTCATCATTCGGAAAATCAAGCCGATAGTTCTGAAACTCTCTGTCGTAATCCTTAATAGTCAGATATCCACTTTGATAAATCAGCGGTATAGGATTATTAGCATCCATTCTGTATTCTACAAAAGAAGAAGCAGGCGCTTCTATACCATTTAATAAAGTACGGAGATCATATTCACTTTTTTGTAGTAGTTCAACCAAGAATGTTGGCGTACCGGTTTGGAACCAATAGCTGCCCAACTCCAATTTACTGAAAGCATTCAATACGCTGAACGGATTGAATACCCCTGAGCCATCCGAGTGAAAATGATAACCGTCATAGTTGCGTTTCATTGCTGCGACTACTTCTTCTGGAGTCTGATGATTTTTGCGACCGAAAATTTCAATCTCGGGTTTGAAAGTACTCTCCAGTTCTTCTCGGGTAATACCGCAAAGTGTGGCATAAGAATAGTCTAGGCTAATGTCATTCAACTGATTCAGATCGCTGAATACGCTGACTTGAGAGAACTTCGTAACTCCGGTCAGGAAAACAAAACGGAGATATGCGTCAGCACTTTTCAATACTCCATAAAAGGCTTTCAATATCTGACGATACTCTTCGAACAATCTCGGACGGGTAATGGCTTGCAAAAGAGGTTTGTCATATTCGTCTACTAATACAACGACGTTTTTTCCTGTTTTCAGAAAAGCTTGCTCGATCACATAGCTGAAGCGTTCTTCGGGGCTACGATCTTTTTTCTCATCACCATAAATAGCTTCCCATTTCTCTAAATATTGGTTTAGCATTGCGATTAAATCCGCTGCCGTCTCATATTTTTTTGCATTCAGATCAAGGTGTAAAACTGGATACTGTTCCCATTTTGTCTCTAGTTGTTCAATGGCCAATCCATTAAATAGCTCTTTTTTCCCTTGGAAATAAGCATCGAATGTCGAAATTAATAGACTTTTACCAAAGCGGCGTGGTCTGCTTAGAAAATATGGCTTTCCCAAATTGGCCATACGCCATACAAGCGCGGTTTTATCCACATAAAGATAATTCTCCTTCCGTATTCCTTCAAATGTCTGTATTCCAATAGGAAGTTTACGCATTAAGTTGTCCATATCCGATGGTTTTAGAGTTTCATACGCAAAGATACAATATGCAAATGAGAATTTAAGTAGAATACAAACATTATCTTTTCAGAATAAATTCAGTTTTACGCCTTTCTTTTGCCGGAGATAATTTATTATCTTTGTAACTTCAACCCGATAATCAATGAGTAGAATAATATTAAATACTAAGATTTGGCTGTTTGTGTTGTTGGTTGGAATGTCGTTTCCTGCATGGGCACAAAGTGATGATTTCAATACATGGACTAAATTTAAGGTAAATCATAAGATAGATTCTCGTTTCTCGGTTTCAGGCGTATTTGGAATTTACGTATGAAGGATGATGTAAGTCGATTAGATCGTTGGGGACTGACAGTTGGTGGAAGTTATCGCCCTTGTTCTTTTTTGAATCTGGGAGTGGGATATGAGACCCATCTTCGGAATTTGGGTGATTCAGACTGGAAGTTGAGACATCGCTATCATATATCTGCCACTGCCAACTTTCGTTATCAATGGTTGAAAGTGTCTTTGCGGGAGAGGTTTCAGCAGACTTTTGACCGTGGTGATTCTGAAACTCGTCTACGTTCTCGTTTGAAGTTATCCTATGCTTCTACAAAAGGAATCGTTTCTCCTTATTTTCTGTTGAAATTTATCAAAGTCTGGATGATACCTCTTTTTGGAGAGCAGACCGTATGCGCTATCGTCCCGGAGTGGAGATTGCTTTAGCCAAACGTTGGTCATTGGATGCATTTTATTGTTATCAATATGCATCTTCGCAAGGCAGACACATTGCCGGAATAGAAGTGGGGTATTCTTTTTGAAATAAATGACGGATAGTAAATAATAACCAATGCTAATATAATAATGTGGAGTTCAGAATGTCTTGTTTTTGCATGTGTTATGTAAATGGCTGATTACGTGCTTTTTATATAAAAGATTAATCTTTTTAAAGGAAAATATTTCTTTTCTTAACTATAATCTGTACTTTCGCTTCCACATTTCAAACTGTAATGTGGGAATTTAAGATTTTACAGTTGCAACAGACGTGTTGTATGGTTTTTCATAACCGAAAGTGAATACTTCCTCTTATGGCATTCTTTCTGCTCAATCAAGAATTTCTTTTTTTGAACTAATAGAAAAACAAAATGAAAACATGCCATAACCTATTTGTGGGAGTAGGTTTTTTTATCCTTTGTTGTACTATGTTTACTGCTTGTGTAAACCATATTTCGGAGGAAGAAGGGGAAATCATTAATAATGGAGATATTCCGTTGAAGTTTGTAGCTGATATTCATGAGATCATGAATACTCGTGTAGTAAACAATAGTTTTGGAGAAAAAGATGAAGTGGGGTTATTTGCACTTGCAGGAACTACTACAATGCAAGAAGAACGTTATGCAGATAATCTTCATTTTGTGCGTTCATCTACTGGTGAGTTTGTATCTGATGAATCGGTTTACTATCCGGATGATGGAGTTACATTGAATTTAATCAGTTATTATCCATATCAGAATAGTGGAGTAGCAATGGGGGAAAGTTCCATGCAAGTGACCGTTGCAACAACTCAAGATAAACTGGATGATTATTCTCATTCTGATTTTCTAGTTGCTTCCAAAAAGGAAGTATTAGCCAGTAAAGATGCAGTTGCTTTGACTTACAACCACCAGTTCTTTCGCATGAAAATAGTCCTTGTCCCGGAGAGGGAGAGAATATAGAAGAAATACTATCTGTGAAACCTACACTTTCGGTGAGTGGCTTTTATACTAAGACCATTTATGATTTTCAGAAGAAAACATTCTCTGCCTATTCTGAAGAGAAAGATATTACTCCTGCAGGAGAATGGGAAATAAAAGACGGTCGACTAGTAGGAAAAGAGCTTATTTTGATTCCCCAAGAGGCGACTGTTGGGTATCAATACATAACATTGGAAGCTGCCGGCAAACTATATACCAGTTTATTACCATCACTTTACAATTGGAAAGTGGAAAACAGAGAGAAGTTGGAAATAACGTTTGTATCGGCCGAAGATATATTAATGAGTAAAGTGAACGGAGAAATCGGGGATTGGGATGGGACAGAAGTGGATCATACCGAATCGGGTATTTTGCATAAATACATAGATGTATCGAAGCTGACTTTTGAAAAATCGAATGTGTACAAAGTGATACATTCGGGAAAACAAGTAGCCGAAATATGTAAAGAGTATCTTGTTACTCCGGATTTTTCTTCTCAAGCGATTGTTGCCTATCCGATGAAAGAAGACGGTAGCGTTAATTTATCTCAAGGGATTGTAGCACAGTTATTAGGAAAATCAGGAAAAGTAAATGGTGGAAGTGTATCATGGAATATGGAAGATCATTCATTAACCTATGTGGATGGCACCTTATTGGCTCGTAATAATGTTTATGTGCTGGCAGACGGAGCAATCTCCTTATCAGTAACACTGGCAGATGATGTGTTACCTGTTCTAGCATTGGAAGATGTGGTTCGTGACGTACGTGGAGGAGTCATCCATAATTATCCGCTAGTGAAGATCGGAACTCAATACTGGATGAGGAGTAATTTGGAGGCATCTTTATATGTAAACGGTGATGCGCTCCCTAAATTGAATCAGGTAACAGCAAATATAGCCGGATATTTGCAATCTACTACAGAGCATTATTTTTATACCGCTAATGTTGCGCTTTCCGGTAGGATCTTGCCAACTCACTGGAGTATACCGAATTGGGAAGACTGGAATATTTTAAAAGACTACTTGAAGGGGGAAGCTTCTTTGTTGAAGTCAGGGATCTGGTTGTCCCTGAAGACGGAAGAACAAGTGCGACCTGCAACTAATTTATCCGGTTTTAATGGTATTCCTGTAGGAATGTATGTAGGGGCTTTTCAAGCAGATTATGAGAACAAACATTTGGCATATTGGACATTGGACAATACAAATGCCACCATCGATACTAAGGTTTTCTACATGAAAAGTGATACGAATATCATAGAAGAATCTAATGCGGGTATTGATACGAAAGCTTTCGCTATTCGTTGTATTAGAAAGTAAATCAGTGAAAATTGCATCTCCTTTTCATAAATTGCTTATATTTGGGAAGTAAAACTAACTAAAAGAGAGAACTATGAAGAAGATAATAAATCCCTGGAAGGGTTTGGAAGGGTACAATTGTTTCGGTTGTGCTCCTAATAATGAAGCTGGAGTAAAAATGGAATTTTATGAGGATGGTGACGAAGTAGTGAGCATTTGGAAGCCACGTCCCGAGTATCAAGGCTGGATTGACACTTTGCATGGCGGTATTCAAGCAGTTTTGATGGATGAAATCTGTGCGTGGGTGGTGCTTCGTAAACTACAAACGACTGGAGTGACTTCGAAGATGGAAACCCGTTACCGAAAATCTGTTGATACCAAAGATTCTCATATAGTATTGCGTGCCTCTATTAAAGAAGTGAAGCGGAACATTGTCATTGTTGAAGCAAAATTATATAATAAGGATGGAGAAGTGTGCACGGAATCAGTTTGTACTTACTTTACTTTCTCGAAAGAAAAGTCGAAAGACGAAATGCATTTTACGAAATGTGATGTAGAGCCGGAAGAGATATTGCCTTTAATTTGAAATAAAACTCAAGTTTTTGTGATAAATGTTTGGTGGTTTCAAACAAATGCTTTACTTTTGTCGCAGTTAATAAAAGAAATATGAAATATACAACTACACATCATCATCATCATTTTCCTAACGAATAATCGGTGGGCGTGGATGATATTGTGTATAACTATATAAACGATAACTAAGGCTTGCCGAATACGGTAAGCCTTTTTTATTTCTCAACGCATATTATAATTAAAAATTAAATAAAGTCATGTTAAGAATCGCAGTACAAGCCAAAGGACGTCTCTTCGAAGAGACAATGGCACTTTTAGGAGAGTCGGATATTAAGTTGAGCACTACAAAACGTACCTTATTGGTGCAGTCTTCCAATTTCCCTATTGAAGTTCTATTCCTTCGTGATGATGATATCCCGCAGACAGTGGCTACCGGTGTGGCAGACTTGGAATTGTTGGCGAAAATGAATTTATGGAAAAGGAAGAAGATGCGGAAATCATCAAACGTTTGGGATTCAGTAAGTGTCGCCTTTCATTGGCTATGCCGAAAGATATTGAATATCCCGGTTTGTCATGGTTTAACGGTAAGAAGATCGCTACTTCTTATCCGGTTATTCTTCGCAACTTCCTGAAGAAAAATGGTGTAAATGCTGAAATTCACGTGATTACCGGTTCCGTAGAAGTGTCTCCGGGAATTGGATTGGCTGATGCTATTTTTGATATTGTAAGCTCCGGTTCTACGTTGGTAAGTAACCGTTTGAAAGAAGTGGAAGTCGTAATGAAGTCGGAAGCATTGCTGATTGGCAACAAGAATATGAGCGACGAGAAAAAAGAAGTGCTCGAAGAACTGCTGTTCCGCATGAATGCAGTAAAAACAGCCGAAGATAAAAAATATGTATTGATGAATGCTCCGAAAGATAAACTGGAAGAAATCATTGCTGTATTGCCGGGTATGAAGAGTCCTACGGTGATGCCGTTAGCACAGGAAGCTGGTGCTCTGTTCATACAGTACTTGATGAAAAACGTTTTTGGGAAATCATTGGAAAACTGAAAGGACTGGGAGCGGAAGGTATTTTAGTACTGCCGATTGAAAGATGATTGTATAAATATATAGGCATCTAATAAAATAGTAACCATGAGATTGATTAAATATCCCTCAAAAGAACAGTGGACGGAACTTTTGAAACGTCCGGCACTGAATACGGAAAATTTGTTCGACACTGTTCGCTCTATTATAAATAAGGTAAGGGCAGAAGGTGACAAAGCCGTCTTGGAATATGAAGCTACTTTTGATAAAGTCGCCTTGTCTGCGCTTGCTGTGACTCCTGAAGAGATACAGGTTGCCAGAACATTGGTAAGCGATGAACTGAAAGCAGCCATCTCCCTGGCAAAACAAAATATTGAAACCTTTCATGCTTCCCAACGTTTTATCGGAAAGAAGGTAGAAACAATGAACGGTGTGACTTGCTGGCAAAAATCGGTAGGAATCGAAAAAGTGGGATTGTATATTCCGGGTGGAACAGCACCACTTTTCTCAACTGTATTGATGTTGGCTGTTCCGGCTAAAATTGCAGGATGCAAGGAAATCGTACTTTGCACGCCTCCCGGTAAGAATGGAAATATTCATCCGGCTATTCTTTTTGCTGCGCAACTGGCAGGTGTCAGTAAAATATTCAAGGCTGGTGGTGTGCAGGCTATTGCCGCTATGGCCTATGGAACGGAGAGTGTCCCCAAAGTATATAAGATATTTGGTCCAGGCAATCAATATGTGACAGCTGCCAAACAGTTGGTAAGCCTGCGTGATGTAGCTATTGATATGCCTGCCGGTCCTTCTGAAGTCGAAGTTCTGGCTGATGCATCTGCAACCGGTTTTTGTAGCAGCAGATCTTTTGTCACAGGCAGAACACGGAATAGATAGTCAGGCTATATTGATTACCACTTCCGAGAAACTTCAAACAGAAGTAATGACGGAAGTAGAACGTCAATTAGCCGAATTACCCCGTCGTGAAATTGCTGTAAAATCATTAGAGAATAGTAAACTGATTTTAGTAAAGGATTTGGATGAAGCATTGGAACTGACTAACGCATACGCGCCGGAACACTTAATCATAGAAACGGAAAACTACATGGAAGTAGCAGAGCGTGTAACAAATGCCGGTTCTGTTTTCCTTGGATCGTTAACTCCCGAAAGTGCCGGTGACTATGCTTCCGGAACAAATCATACCTTGCCTACCAACGGTTATGCCAAAGCATATAGCGGCGTCAGTCTGGATAGTTTTATCCGCAAGATTACGTTCCAGGAAATTCTTCCGGAAGGAATAAAAGCTATTGGTCCCGCTATTGAGGAGATGGCGGCTAACGAACATTTGGACGCGCATAAGAATGCGGTCACAGTTCGTCTCAAAGCAATTCAAAATTCATAACTTAAAATTTAAAGAAGTGAAAACATTACAAGAATTAACCCGGCCGAATATCTGGAAATTAAAGCCTTACTCTTCGGCACGTGATGAATATAAAGGAGTCACCGCTTCTGTTTTCCTGGATGCAAACGAAAATCCGTACAATACGCCTCACAACCGTTATCCGGACCCTATGCAGTGTGAACTGAAAACATTGTTGTCGAAAATTAAGAAAGTATCTCCCGAACATATTTTTCTCGGAAACGGCAGTGATGAAGCCATCGACTTGGTCTTTCGTGCTTTCTGTGAACCGGGTAAAGATAATGTAGTAGCTATCGATCCTACCTATGGAATGTATCAGGTCTGTGCCGATGTAAACGATGTGGAATATCGGAAAGTATTGTTGGATGATGACTTCCAGTTCTCTGCTGACAAATTGCTGGCAGCTACCGACGAGCATACCAAACTTATTTTCCTTTGCTCGCCTAATAATCCGACGGGAAATGATTTGCTTCGTTCCGAAATAGAGAAGATTCTTTGTCAGTTTGAAGGTTGGTAATGTTGGATGAGGCTTACAATGATTTTTCTAAAGCTCCGTCTTTCCTCGAAGAGTTGGACAAATATCCTAATCTCGTCGTATTCCAGACATTCTCCAAAGCTTGGGGATGTGCTGCTATCCGTTTGGGAATGGCTTTTGCTTCCAAAGAGATTATTGATATTCTTAGTAAAATCAAATATCCCTATAATGTCAACCAGTTGACTCAACAGCAAGCCATCGCCATGTTGCATAAACATTATGAGATAGAACGTTGGGTGAAAACTCTGAAGGAAGAACGTGACTATCTGGAAGCGGAATTTGAAAAGCTTCCATGTACCATTAAACTGTTTCCGTCTGATGCGAATTTCTTTTTGGCAAAAGTGACGGATGCCGTGAAAATCTACAATTATTTGGTAGGTGAAGGAATTATTGTGCGTAATCGCCATAACATTTCGCTTTGCTGCAACTGTTTGCGTGTGACTGTCGGTACCCGTGTAGAGAATAATACACTATTAGCCACCCTTAAAAAATACCCGGGATAATTTATGAAGAAGAAAGTATTATTTATAGATCGAGATGGTACGTTGGTGATCGAACCTCCCGTAGATTACCAACTCGACTCATTGGAGAAGCTGGAATTCTATCCGAAAGTATTCCGTAATTTAGGTTTTATCCGCAGCAAACTCTATTTTGAATTTGTGATGGTCACCAATCAGGATGGATTGGGTACATCTTCCTTCCCGGAAGAAACGTTTTGGCCTGCCCATAATCTGATGCTTAAAACATTAGAAGGAGAGGGGATTACTTTTGATGAGATTCTAATAGACCGTAGTTTCCCGGAAGATAATGCGCCCACCCGTAAACCACGTACCGGAATGCTGACGAAGTATCTAAATAATCCGGAATACGATCTTGCCGGAAGTTTTGTGATAGGCGACCGTCCTACGGATGTGGAACTTGCCAAGAATTTGGGTTGTCGGGCAATCTATCTGCAAAATTCACCTGAAACCCTGAAAGAAAAAGGATTGGAAGAAGTCTGCGCCCTTGCAACAACTGACTGGGATCAGATAGCCGAGTTCCTTTTTGCCGGAGAACGGAAAGCGGAAGTACGTCGTACAACCAAAGAAACAGATATTGATGTGGCTTTGAACTTGGATGGAAACGGCACTTGTGACATCTCTACCGGTCTTGGCTTTTTCGACCACATGCTCGAGCAGATTGGAAAACACTCCGGTATGGACTTGACGATCCGTGTAAAAGGAGATCTGGAGGTAGACGAACATCATACGATCGAAGATACCGCTATTGCATTAGGAGAATGTATTTACCAGGCTTTAGGTAGTAAGCGTGGAATTGAACGTTATGGCTATGCTTTACCGATGGATGATTGTCTTTGTCAGGTTTGTCTGGACTTTGGTGGTCGTCCCTGGCTGGTTTGGGATGCCGAATTCAAGCGTGAGAAGATAGGGGAGATGCCGACGGAAATGTTCCTTCATTTCTTTAAGTCACTAAGTGATGCGGCAAAAATGAATCTGAACATTAAGGCGGAAGGACAAAATGAACATCATAAGATAGAAGGTATTTTTAAAGCCCTTGCCCGTGCCTTGAAAATGGCAATCAAAAGAGATATCTATCATTTTGAACTTCCATCCAGCAAGGGAGTACTTTGATCTTTTTATAATAACAATATAGACTTATGCAGAAAAGAATCCTGTTAAGCCTACTTTTGGGAGTAATCTTCTCTATATCTATTTTTAGTCAGAATTTGAAAGTAGAGAAGATTACTCTTCCTGATAGTGAATTAACCAATCTGTACAAGATCGATTCGGGTGTATATCGTTCAGAGCAACCTTCGCATGAAGACTTTAAAGCTTTAGAAAAGTATGGTATTGGCGAAGCTCTCAATCTCCGTAATAGACATAGCGATGATGATGAAGCCGCAGGAACGAACGTAAAGCTTCATCGGGTAAAGACCAAAGCTCATTCCATCAATGAAGAACAGTTGATTGAAGCATTGCGTATTATAAAGAATCGTAAAGCGCCGATTGTTATCCATTGCCATCACGGATCAGATCGCACAGGAGCTGTTTGCGCACTTTATCGAGTGGTATTTCAGAATGTTTCAAAAGAAGACGCGATTCATGAAATGACTGAAGGCGGTTTTGGCTTTCATCGTATTTATAAAAATATCATTCGGAGGATTAAAGAAGCGGATATAGAGCAAATAAGAAGAAAAGTTATGTGTACAGAGGGATTTTAGTATGTAATTTTGTGCAGATACATGTCTTGCTAAAATGTTGTATCGAAGCTATGATGAGGCGTTATATTTTCTCAACTATTCTCACTGCTATGAAGAAAAATTCTCACTATAAATGAGAAAATCTTCTCATAGTAATGAGTATTTTTTCTCATAGCAGTGAGAATAGTTTGATGTTTGTACTTCCCTATAAATTCTCTATTTCTTTAAGCCACATAGCTGAATTGGCATCACTAGGCATCCTCCAATCCCCCCGTGGACTAATAGAAATACTTCCTACTTTAGGTCCGTCCGGTAAGCAAGAACGTTTGAACTGCTGATTGAAGAAACGACGGAAGAAAGTGGAAAGCCATTTCTTGATGGTTTCTTCATCATACATATCTTTGAATGTCGTTTTTGCCAAATAGAATATCTTGGAAGGCCGGAAGCCGAAACGTAAGAAATAATATAGGAAGAAGTCGTGCAGTTCATAAGGACCTACCAAATCTTCTGTTTTCTGTTTAATTTCTCCGTTCTCATCCGCCGGAATCAATTCCGGGCTAATAGGAGTGTCTACAATATCAAGCAAAGTAGCTTTCGAGTTTTCGTCCATACCGTTTTCTGCCACCCATTGTACTAAATATTTCACAAGTGTTTTGGGAACACTCGCATTTACCCCGTACATGGACATGTGATCGCCGTTGTAAGTAGCCCATCCCAATGCAAGTTCGGATAAATCCCCTGTGCCGATAACCATTCCCCAAGTCTGATTGGCCACATCCATTAGTATTTGTGTACGTTCGCGCGCTTGCGAATTCTCGTATGTAACGTCATGTACATTCATGTCATGTTCGATGTCCTTAAAATGTTGGATGCAGGCATCTTTAATACTAATTTCACGGATGGATATACCTAATGATTTCATTAGATCGATCGCATTATGGTAGGTGCGGTCAGTCGTTCCGAAACCCGGCATCGTGATTCCGAGAATACCTTTCCGGGATAATCCCAGTTTATCGAAGGTCTTCACGCAGACGAGCAGTGCCAGTGTTGAGTCTAGTCCGCCTGAAATACCCACTACAGCTGTTTTGGCTCCGGTGTGAACTAATCTTTGTGCTAGTCCGGCCACTTGGATAGAGAATATTTCTTCGCAATGTTCATTTAGCTCAATTCCTTGTGGTACGAAAGGATGGGCATTGAACTTCCGGGTTAAGGTCAGTTCTTTGCTGTTGACAAATTCTGTTGCGATAGAAACCGCCTTCTTGTCTCCTAAATTTGCCTGATTAGCGGCGAAAGGTAGTATTTATTCTGCGTTCTGCCCGGATGCGTTCCACATCAATTTCGCTGATAATCAGTTGCTCTTTCATACTGAAACGTTCGCTGCGTGCAAGCAGTGAACCGTTTTCATAAATCAGCCATTACCGGCAAAAACCACATCGGTAGTAGATTCTCCAAAGCCACAAGACGAGAATACATATCCGGCAATACAACGTGCAGATTGTTGGCTGATGAGAGAACAAAGATAATTGTTCTTTCCAATGCCTTCATTATCAGCAGACATATTGAACAGAATTTCTGCTCTGCAGTGCCAATGAGGAACTTGGAGGTATAGTAGACCAAAGGTCCTCGACATACTCTCTCAATGCCAAAAGTCGTA
>ENA-OQJX01000309-OQJX01000309.1-human-gut-metagenome-genome-assembly--contig:-NODE-309-length-28987-cov-2.687422_pt1 | contig 28987 bp, 24 predicted proteins | sample MGYA00242615_ERZ504782 | MGnify/ENA primary metagenome ERZ504782 (study PRJEB26092, sample SAMD00036354) | human gut metagenome | host: Homo sapiens | study: EMG produced TPA metagenomics assembly of... | reverse complement strand
TGCCTAGTTATGGAAACTTTCCGTATCATCTGCTGTTCACCTCCTTTATGGACGCATACCGCCATCCTTCAAATCCAACAGCCATAAATCGGCTTCTTTATGCCAAATTGAGAAATTCCCGTAATCCGACAAAGTAAACATGATATACTCGCCATCGTACGAGGGCCTCGGGAAGGAGATGCTTTTCTTCATAGCTGCCGCATTGACCAGCGTATCTATCTTTTCGCCAAATGTCCCGTCTTCCGGATTGAAATCTATACTACACAAGCTATAACGTATTTCCTTATATTCCGCCGGTATCGGCTTGGCCTCCGCAGTACAGAAATACAGTTTGCGTCCGTCCGGTGAAAATACTGGAAAGGTTTCGAAGACTTCCTTCTTCTGAAGCAAGGGAGAGAGCAGTAATTCATGTGTCTCGGGATGATAGACCAGTACATCCGATTCCAAGTCGAGCACTTCCACACGCTCATCCTTCACCGCATGGAAAGACTGGCGCGTATTGTTGACGGAATAGGCAATGTATTTTCCGCTTGGATGCCAATAGGGGTATACACCCGCCGAGAGCGTGGAATCCGTTTTCGTATCCAGCATTTCGCGCTTCCCGTCTATCTGCATCAAGGTCCCTCCGTTCTTTCCACGGATATGCAGGCTCAGACGGTCCGGATTTGTTTTGTTGAAAGCATGACAATTCAGGCACATGCCCGGCACCATGGTATTCTCCAGCAAGGGACGCTCCTCGAACGAAGCAAGGTCACGCTCATAAATGCCCATCTTGCTATAAACTTCATATCCGGGAGCCAGTTTACGGTATACCACTCCATAGTCTATCGGATGCGGACTGACATACATGGGGAAAGAACGGTACTGTTTCCACTCCCCCCTTTCCGGACACACACCGTAAACAAAAGGCTGTCCCCCTTGTTTTCTTCCAAAAGTTTCTGCCATTTTTCCTGCGGAATGATACTATTTTATCATTCACATGCATTTCTCCGGACTTTCCTCCGGTCACAGTCACATCCACACGTTCGTACGCTCCACCGATGCAGTTGAAATTCATGGGAGCAATGGTTGCAGGAATGGTCACGCCGATATAGTCGGGATAGATATCCGGCCATTCATCCACCTTCTCCGGGGAAGTCACCGGATTGCCGCAAGCGGCAAACCACCATGCAGCCATTATGCAAACAGCTATATTCTTCATCTTTTTCATTTTACTTTCTTAGTAGCAAATAATTCCAGTATGTACTGCCGAAACGCGCCTCCAACATCTGCCGGGCATTCTGCTGCGAGGTATATATCCGCGCAAATTCCGTTACATCCCGCACCACCTGGGGCGAAATGCTCCACGGCATACCCTGGAAGTTCTTGTGCGTCTGTGTCCATACATATACCAATGCTTCCTGATAGCTACGGGGAATATGGTCGTAACCGGCATGCTTGCCCAGCGGATAATACTTCATGAAACGTTCCAAGTCACGCTGCTGCAGGACGTATGCCAGCATATACTCAAATGCCATCCGGTTCCGGTGGTCATGTTGATACAGCAACCCCAGCATGACATCCATCTCCCGGTCGCTGAACAAGAAATCCTCCGTATACCGTATTTGTCTCAGCCAGCCCCATTCTTTATGGGCATTGATTTTTTCTTCATTATACAGATAGGTCATGGCATCCTCTGCCCAGTCCTTATAGAAAAGGGTCTTTCTCAGTGCCCGCAGGTATTTGGCGGCCACCTCATACTGCCCGTTAATCAAATTGGTTTCGGCCAGCCGTTTGAAGCAACGACCGCTTTTATTGAAGTTGGGAATCGACTCCATCGCTTCGAAAGTGAAACGCTGTGCCGTATTTATCATTCCCAGATGATAATATGCCTCGCTGGTGGGCAACGGGGAAGTAAAATCACGCCGGAATTCCGGCAACAGTCCTTCCGTTCCATTCTGATAAAACTCGAACATGCGGTCACCCATCTGTCCGGTCTTTCCCAAAGCGAGGTTCAGGCAAGTCACGCCGAAGGGTGAATCCGGTGACTTCTTTTCCGCTTTTCCTATAATCTCCTGCCACTGCTTATTACGTACCAGCCGGTCATACTCCATCGCCTCCTCCTTATCCATATCGCAGCCGGCCGCCACGTAGTAATAGCCGAATAATGTCACGGCCACTACCTGCAGAATCCCATAAAGTACCGGCTTCTTCTTCACTGCGGGCAAAACGGCCAGCAGGAAGGGAAGGACAACCAGTAATACGGCAAGCCCTATCTCTATCCAGGGAATCACCGCCGGGAAGCGGTAATATCCAATCCCCGCCATCAGGCGGTAGACGGGATACTGCACCCACATGCTTGCCAGCAACGGACAGCCGACGCCCCATAATCCGACACTCCAGAGCACTCCTGCACCGCCCCAGAAATTCCTGCCTTCAAGGTTCAACCGGAACTCGCGTACAATCACCCAGCCCATAAAGATGAAATGCGTCGCGCCTGCCGCCCAATAAAGCAAAGGAAGAGCTGCCAGAACATAGACTGCACGTTCCCGCTTTCCTTTCAAATCCGTATACGAGCAAGACACGGCCAGTGCCAGCAACAAAGCCACCACCAATGAAAGCATCGCATTCTCATCCCCCATGAAGTGCCACAAAACGATAACGGCAGAAAGCTCAACGGATAATACGTATCAACCGCTCCCTGCTCCTTTGCCAGCTTCCAAACCAGACGTTGCAGCAATACATACAAGAGAGCCAGAATACAAGCGCCTGCCCACGTATGATAATAGAACTGCGTCAGATATTCGGCTATATAATCAGCCAGTCCGCCCGGAACAGCCATCCGTTCCCCAAAGTAACCAGCATCGAACAAGAAAAGCTGGAACTGTTCCTGATAGGAAAGATGGGCCGGGTATACACTTCCCCAAAAGAAGAATACCGCTACACCGAAAAGCATCGTGAGTCCTATCTTCCAAGTCTTTTTCAGAAATATATCCATAGAATTATTTACTATTTTATGTGAATCGGCAGTTGAAACCGATTTTTTTTTACCGGTTATGAATTGAATGTGACATACGGATATCTTCATTCCCCTCCTCCTGGGAGGAGGAGAATGAAGATAGCACAGCTTTAGCATCTAATTTAGATAGCACAACTTTAGCATCCGTTTCTTTTTCCGGAAGTGTTATGAACCGATTTAAACTACTGATTCGCATATTTTACAATTTACTATTTGTTGCGTTGAATATTCTGTCATTTGAATTCCTCTGCCTTCAGTTGCCGGTTTATCCGCTTGATGGAAGAAGCATCAAAAGGAACGGGAGTGGCCGACAAATCGGGGATATTGTAGGATTTCAATGTCAAATCGTCTTTTTCCGGGTCCGACTGGGGCAGCACAAAAGGCTTGTGCGCCTTCCCGTCGACATCCAGATAGGCAAAATAAACCCGCCCGTACTGCCCGTCACCCCGCTTGCTGGCAAAGGCAAACCAACGGCTGCCCGACGACCAGCAGTGATAAGTGTCCGAACGGTCGGAGTTGACCATCGGCAGGGAGTCGATGGCACCCGTCCGCAAATCCATCAGCTGCAATTCCGTCTCCCGGTGCCAGATGGGAAATGTCCCATAATCAGCAACGGTATAGAGCAAGTAACGTCCGTCCGGCGAAGCCTTCGGATGGCACACGGAGCCTTTCTCCAGCCGGGCATTCCAAAGGGTATCCACGCGGTCGCCCCAGGTGCCGTGATCGGCATCGAACGCAATGCGGCAAAGCGAATAGCGTAATTGCCGTATGCTGTCCGGCAATGGAACGGTTGGAGCCGAGCAGTAATATATCCATTTCCCGTCGGCAGAGAAAGTGGGAAAAGTTTCCAGTACGGTGGAATCAGCCGTGAGCGGAGACACAATCATCCGGTTCCCGTCAAAATCGGCGACAGCCAAATCGGAAACAGTGTCATAAACTTCCAGACGGCGGTTGCCTGCCGTATGTAACATAGGAATAATCACATTGGACGAGAACACACCGTACCGCCCACCGGGATGAAAATCCCCGTAGACAGCAGCAGATACCATCTGTTCATTCTTCAATGCAAGTTTACGGAGCTTGCCGTCACGGTTCAAGACAGTCCCCCCTCCCTCACCCCGAAGATGGAACATCGAAAGGTCGCCACTACAGCCTCCATGCACATGGCAGTTCATGCATTTGCCGTCTGTCTGACTGTTATCTGCCAAAATGCGCTCCTCGAAATTCTCGATGCAACGTTCACGTATCTGCAAAGCATTCCATACCTCATAGCCGGGTTCTATCAGGCGGTAGCTGATGTAGGCATCAATCCAGTCGGCCACCACCTGCCACGTAAAGGAAGGATAACGCAACCAACGGTCATTGGTACGGGCCATCACAGTCACTTCCAAAACGTGTCCCTTCTCCGCTTCCAACAATGCACGCCAGGCTTTCAAGGGGAACACCGCCTTGTTCCCGCGCGCGTTTATCTGCAAGCTGTCCGATTTCCCCTTCACGCTGACCCATACTGCATCCACCCCCTCATTCCGCAAAAGAAAATTCAAAGGAGCCACATTGCAGGGAATAGTCACATCCTGATACTCAGGATAGAGCACCAACGGCTGCTCTGCGGACTGTACAGCTGCAGGACGGGGTGCACAAGCATACAGGCAACACAACAACCCGACCCCAAAAAGGATATACCTGACTTTTCTATCTTTCATATTTCCCGTTATTAGCCTTACATAGCCACCGGCAATGCCAGTAACTGATACATCAAAGTACGCGCCATTCGTTCATGCCCCTTCGTATTGGGATGCAAACGGTCGAACCCGGAATCATAAAAATAGACAAGCTGTTCTTCAACCATCGGGTTCATACCCGAAACTGCGTTAAGGTCTATCACCGGCATTCCCCATACATTACCGGCTTCTTTGACAGCTTGTATATACGTATCGATATATTCACCACAAGCATTCTGATAACTTTCATCCGGTTGTACATTTGTCTCATCAAATTCGGCCAATGAACGGTGTAGCGGAGTCAGCAGCACAATCTGCTTGTCCGGGAAGAGTTGCTTCAATTTAGACAGCCCTATATTGATACGTCCCTTATAGGTATCTTTCGTCATTATGGGAGTACGCTTTTTGCGGTTCACCATCTTCTTTGTCTCACCACGGGCTGCCATTACCCGTTCCTCCGTTTCCATAAACCATTCACCCACCGGAACACCGTGATTAAAGTCATTCGTACCCAGGAAAACCAGAATAGCATCAACCTCCTCTCCATGTTCCTTCTTCAGCTTCTCGGCCTGATTGGGTAAGTCGTCCCACTGCCGACCGCTCACGCCATAAACATAAGGGATAATGCCCAACCACTCTTTCAAGAAATCCCAATATTTCCTAATTTTGTCACCGTAACTATTAGGATCGGTTATGGAGTCACCCAGATAACCAACTCTCTTTCCCTGCCACGGATGACAGATATTTCTCTTGGTACCATTGTCTACCGCTTTCGGATGTGAGTCCTGCGCATACAACGGCCCGACACAAAGCAGCAAAACGGCAGATACTATCAACAATCTGTTTCTCATATATATCATATTTATTTCAACATTACTTTCCCTTCATCGTAGCATAGTGGAAATAAAACCAATATGTTTTTCCATATTTGGCTTGCAGAGGAGCACCATTACCATCGTTTGCCTCGTACAGCCGGGTATATTCACTGAATTCATCCAATACTTGAGGCGGTATATTCCATTTTTCCACTTCATCCAACGAAGCCTTTTTCCCGGCAAGATAGATAAGTAAACCTTCGGCATACAATCTGGAAGGAAACTTCTTTGCAGCAAACTCCCGATAATCTCCGGCGAAAGCCCCAATATCCTTATTCAGCAAATCAAAGCAGAGAAGGTAATCGCATGCCAACGTATTATCAGGATTATTACGTAACAGATGACGAAGTGAAAGCGGAATGTCGGCAGAAGAACGCAAAGTATCCGTTGCAGGCAACAACAACCGCTTCCGTTCCAGCCATTGGCAGACTTCGGCCGTCTGTTTTCCGGGAATACGTCGTTCTGCCCAATCACGGTAACACATTGTCTTTTGCAGGAGACGAAGATATTTCATAGCCGCCGCCTCATCACCGTTCACCAGGTTGATTTCCGCCAAACGCTTGACAGCTCTTGCTCCGGTATGATGCGGAGAAAAAATCATTCCCAGAATGGCGGCATGTTCAGCCATCGTCATATCTCCCAACGCAAACCAGACTTCATTGGCTGCATAAATAGTGAGTAGGTAGAATGGGGAGCCACGGGCAGAAACAGCCCTTGCGAAGCCGGTTGATAACCATCCATCAGCCGGTCGGGAAGTCGGTTCTGCTGTGCATTCAGCAAATTATAATAATAGGCAGTGAACGGAGAGCGGTATTCACCCTCCACCAACAGTTTCCGTACTTTTTCCGAACGGCCGAAATACATTTCCGAATCCAACGCCAAAAGATATTCCCGCCCTAAATCGGGCATATTGTACCATCGTGACGACCAATCGCCACAGCCAAACAGCCAATAGCCGGACAATACCGCCAATATGCTTACCGGTAAGCCCGACTTCCACGAACGTCGCATGCAGCTACGACACAACAACAAAACACCTCCGATACCGGTTAAAGCGATTGTGCCGGAAAGCGGATAACTCAATCCGCATTGCCTTCCTGCCTCCCAAGCCACCGCCAACACCGTAGGAACCCACGCCCAACGTCCCATGTACGGAACCAACAAACGAAACACCACCACTCCCCAAAGCAACAGCACGACAGCCATTATGGCCGGACCACCCCCTTCGTAATAAAAGAATTGAGTGAGGAAATCTCCTGACAGACGTGCCAGAGCCGCCGGATGCCGCAGATACCCGGCCAATGGTTCGGTGGCAAGCAAAAAGAGTTGTGTCTGCTCCCGATGGAACAGATGATAGGGCAATATCCGGAAGAAAAAAAGGAACAACGCCAAAGCGCCGATTCCTGTCGCTCCCCATTCAATGTATTTCCTTCTGCAAGCTTTCATCCAACAGTTTTTGTTGTTCTTCCGTCAAGGAGCCACGCACCATCTTCCGCATGAATGTTCCCAACGTATTGTTTCCCTGCTCTTTCAGGAAAAGAAGTTCGTTTCCTGCTCCTGCATCCTCAGACTGTCACGTATCTGTGTCAGATGCAGTGAATCTTTTCCGGTGGCATTCCGTAGTCCCGTCCGGATGAAATGGTAAGCCTCTTGCATCTTTTCCCTCCCCTCTTTCCATTTCTGAAGGGCATCATTTTGTGGAGTGCCCGTTACCGAGCCGACAGAGTCGGCCTTCACATGTATGGTTCCCGGCTCCGTCACCACCAGCAGTTCCTGGATGTAGATACGCAGCAGATGGCGCAGACGCAACACCCTCATCTCCTCCCCTTGTCCGGAAAAAGAAAAAGAGGCATTGGTTATCTTTACAGAATCCACCCGCCCCGGCGCATTCTCCATCGGCACGAGGTATATCCATTCCCCGTCGTATTTCACCGACGGCAACGTTCCTTCAATCACATAATTCTGTCTGGAATTTTCACAACTTGCCCAAAGAAGGCAACTGATACAGAAAAACAAGATACGTGTTTTCATCCTTATACATTAGAATTTCAACAAAGGTAGGCGTTTACCAACTGTCAGCCTAATATTCAATTAACCAAAGATAATATTTTTAATCAGAGATTTTCTTCACCGCCATACACTCCATTTCCACCAGCCACCCCGGACGACAGACGGGAGCCAACGTGACAACTCTCGGAATATCGGGAAAACGCTTGTCAAACATCTCTTTCACTACAGCATAGTCCGCAATATCACGCAGATAGACAATGATATGCCCCACATCTCCAAAGCCGCAGTCAGCCTCCTTCAGCAGAGCTTCCACATTCTCCCACATCCGTTCTGTCTGACGACGTACATCTCCGGCATACAGCACTTCCCCCCGGTTGTTGATACTCGCCGTACCGGAAATGAGTACTTGCCGGCGGTCGTCGTAATCCACCGCCGTTCCCCGTTCGAAACTGACTCCATACTCATAAGTGGGATTCAAGTGTGTGCGGGCATAGAGATATTTGATTTGTCCGGGCTTTAATCCCGCTACGGCAAAAGCGTCAAGCATCACCAATGCCTTCGGGTCGGCATGACGCCCACCGATACCGGTACTGGCAATATAGTGCGTGTTCTCCGTCAGGTTCTGGGTGACGAACATCTCATTACGTGCCTTGACTACACCGGCATAATTGCAATCCACATTCTGCACAAATATCCAGGTACGCAGGCAATTGTCGGCCAGAGTACACCCTTCCTCCATCAGTTGCATGGCATAGTCGTTGAGCAAAAGACGCATCTGGTATTCCGAATTGGCGGCACGGTTGAAGCTGCCTCCCATCCAGAGCTGGCGGTAAACACCGTGTTTCACTTCATACAGTCCGTTCGGCAGCACTCGTGTCTGCACATCGGTCTGCAGATAGGCCCACAAAGCAATCTTGGTACCATCCAGCGGAGGCTGTTCCACCACAGACAGCGCGCAATCGGAGCTTTCCGCCGTAGCGGCAAGCAACAGTTCCGCTTGGTTGGCGGCATCACTCAGGAAGTATCTTTTAAAAACCGCCACGGCTCCGGACAGTTCTTTTTTCAGTAAAGCGGCATACGCATCCAACACGACATTCATCTGTTCACGATAGGTCTGTTTCGGGTCAGTGGCATGTATCATCACATGGTATTCCGTCACTCCGCCGGTCACAACAAATGCAGCCACTTCCGCCCTGCCTGAAGGATAAGAATATGATGTGTATTTCATATCATTAACAAGAGATTGTTTCAATCGCAAAGATAAGTTTTTTATCTGACAAGGAGTAGTGAAAATCGCAACTTTCGCTTGTTTTGTTCTTATAAAAAAGTTACTTTTATAGAAATCTATAAAATATACAGTTATTATGAGCGAAAATATTTATCCCATCGGCATCTACAACCTGAATTAATAGGAATCTATGTCAATCCGTAATGAGACTATAAACCGGCTTTCTCTTCCTTCACCCCTTCACCTTTCGCATTATTTCCCTATCGTTCAACCCTTTCCGGTGAAACTTCTTTTTTCCTTCTCACCACCTCGTATACGTTGCCGTACTTCGTATGCCGGCGTTTCAGTCCCGCCCGCAACAGCACCGAGCCGAACTGCACGGGATTGCTGCCACGCATCAGGGCGGGATGCGTTTTTTGCAACTCGTCAAAGATGTCGGCGGCAGTCAGGTCGATGCTCTTCTCCGCCGGAAGCGGGGCACGGAACAAGCTGCGAACCGCCTCCTCGGCAAGGCTGACACGATAGAAAGCCTCGTTGTGCCGTTGCAGTTCCTCCTCCTCCGACTTGGTGAACCAGCTGCGCCGCCCGGCAATGAGTTCCGCTTTCAGTTGGGCGAAAATCCGGTCGTGCTCTATGCCGGTGCAGTCGATGTCGTGCTTCACCTCGATGCAGAGGAAACGCCGGCTCCCCGTGGGATCGGTCAGCAGGTCGAAGCGGTTGCTGGTGCCGATGAACGAGGCGATGCGGGGCAGTTGCCCGAAGTTCTGCTGATAGGCCTTGCGGATGTTGAGCACCGACATCTGCATCAGGTTTTTCAGCAGCGGCATCTTGCTTTCGGCATACTTGTCGAACTCGTCCATGTTGAGCATCCCCATTTCCGCCAGCATCCTTTCGGCTTGTCCCTGCGAGGTCAGCTTCAGGTTGTCGGTGTAGTAGCGTGCCAGCACGTCGGGCATCAAGGCGCGGCAGAAGCTGGATTTCCGTCGTCCCTGCTCGCGGCTGACAAGCACGGGAGCCACGCTGTTGGCATGCAGCCCGGACACGCCCATCCATTGCGAGGCAAGTCCCAGCATCCAGGTATGGAATCCCCGCACCCAGTGGGGCCGGGAAGAGACGCGGCAGGCAAGCGCAGTCAGCCGGTCCTTGCCGTCCCAGTCGGGCAGTTCGTCCATATAGAGCTGGAAGGGGTGGTAGGCAGGGATGTAGGTGGAATAGACGTACCGGCTCAGGTCCTTGTCCCAGCAAGGTATGCCTTCGGCATGGGCTTCGATGCAGAAAGTGTTCAGTTCGCGCTTGCCCACGGGGGTGAAGGCGGCAGAGCGTTGTCCGGCGGGGCGGAACTCGGTTTCGGCCGTCAGCAGGTTGTAGCGAAAGTCGTAGCGCGAAGCGAGGAACTCCTCGATGTCGCCGCTCAGCGCAGTCACGGCGCTTGCGGCTTTCGCGCTCCGGCGGCACTTCTCTTCCCGCTCCTCCCGGTTTCGGCCGGTCGTTTCTTTTTGTGCGTGTTTCAGCCTTTCCGAAAAGGCAATCAGCCGGCCCGCCTCCTTCAAGAGTCGGTGCTGCTGCAAAGTCATCAGTTTTTTCTTCATAAGTATTTTTATTAAAATGATTGTTTGGCGGTTCCGGGGAAGGGCATCACCCTTTCTTTCCTCTCGCCTCTTCGCCAAAGTTACTGCCTGCCGAGGGCGTTTTGCAAGCCATTCTCCGATTATTCTTCAAAAATCATTCCTGCTGACAAACATACCTATTTATGCTGCGGAACCCTTTATTTTCAGTATATTTGCACGGTTCCTTACAAGTGAACGACCCGGGTCGTTCAATCGACCGACCAAGGTTGTTCAATCGAACGGCCTGGGTCGTTCGTTCGGCCGACCGGAGTCGTTCACTTACAGGAAGACACTTCCGAGGGAAGAAACAAATACGTTGAACGCACTAAAACCTATTGATATGGCAATACTATATGACTGGTACGAGAATCCGGGCACCAATGAGGAAGCCCCGGAAGAGAGAGGCCTCCATCCCCGCCCGTTGCTCAACGGGAAAGTAACCATGCGGCAGCTCTACAACCGCGTGCATGCCCGCAGCTCGCTCACGGTGGGTGACGTGATGAACGCGATAGACTGCCTGACGCAAATCTGCGGCGAAGAACTGCGCGACGGCCACGAGGTGCACATCGAAGGCTAGGCTACTTTGCCCCCACCCTGGAAGCCACACAGAAAGTGACCCGCAGCACCCCGAACAAGCACCTGAAACTCCGGCTGAAGAGCATCAGTTTCCGTCCCGACGTCAGGCTGAAACAAGCGATGACGGGAGTCAGTGCCATCCGCAGCAAATACACCCGCCACTCCCTGAAGCTTTCGGAAGTGGAGATAGACATGAAGCTGAAAGAATACTTTTCCGACCACGACGTGCTGATTCGCAGCGACTTCCAAGCGCTGTGCGGCATGGCACGCACCACCGCGAACGTCCACCTGAAACGGTTGCAGCAAGAAGGAAAGCTGAAGAATGTGGGGAAACCCACGCAACCCATCTACCGGGCCATGCGGGGTACTACGGTGTGTCGCGCGATGCAAAGACGGGGCGATGAGGGTGGAAAGCGGTTTCACCGGGAAAGCCAATGAACAGGAGGATGGGAGAAGGAGGTGAAGGAGATGCAGGGATAAAAAGAAACATTCTGCGCCCTGAAATCAGGGGTAATACAAAAAGGAATGTGAATTGCATCCGGAAAGGCAATAGAGAATGAATGCGAAAAGGCGAATCTCACGACTCGCCTTTTCCTGATTTAACCATTAAACAATTGTACTATTCGGTTAATGCATTTACAATTATCCGATGTTACGGGCGACTAATAAAGTCGGGGGGGTAACGACAACTGCTTTGAGTTGAATAATTCATTTATAGATTATTCTTAAAGTGCCTTTTTAGAAAACACAATGGAGAAGAATGACGCAGGAACTGTGAAAGTCCTACCAGCAGAAAGCGGTTGTCTAACATTTCCATACTCCAAATAAATATAATTTCCATTGGTAGCACTCAAAGATTTTATAGTGTATGTGCCTGGCTTAATGTAAAAGTAATGAGCACCGCCTATATGTCCGGTATAATTAAAGATACCATATTCTTTTTTGTCAGAATCAACCAACACCCCACCGCCGTTTGTCTCTATTCCATACACTTTCATTATATTGTAACCTACTTTGGAAGGAGGAACATTATCATCAGTACCCGATGCTTGAACAATACTTGGAGTAGAGATTGTTCCTATATAATTTAAAGAAATATAGCCACCTCCTGTCACTTCGAAAATTGTACCAACCGTAAGTGCGCCCCAATTAGATTGTGCTGTACAATCCTCTAAAGCGACCACGCGGTAAACGCCATAAGCCAAGAAATAACAATATGGAGCAGCATTTGGGGTAGTAGTTCTCAAAACATACTGTTGACCACTTTCGTCACAAACAGTTATGCTTACGGCTACCGAAGCGTCAGCACCTCCTATCGGAAGTACAACCCGAGCATATCCGGTTGGTGTGGGAGGTACATTACTATCCATTGTATACGGTCCCAAAACATCCGCTTTAACAAAAAGAGCACAGAAGAACAGTAATATCAAAAAGAAAGTTCGTTTCATTGTTGCATTTTTTTAATTAGTAATAAAAGTATACGAGTGGTCGTTACCCACCCGTACCTTTCAATATTAACTATTTTTTCTTGAAGTTCCAGAACCATGCCGTACCCCAAGCGCCAGCACCGTTCAGGAGCACAAAGACGAAGTTCATCTTCTGTAATCTTCAAAATATGATACTCATACTGACGTGCATTTCCTTGATTCGGCTGTATACCTAACAATGGAATAGTACCAGAGAACTCCATAGTACCTACATCCCAACCGGATTGCACCACATCTTCTGACACCTTGACAGAACCACTTTCACCACGACTTGTCTGAACACCAGTCAAACTAAGTGAGAACCAACCATTTAATCCATCATCAGGCAATCCTTTTCCTACAGCTTGTTCATCAATTTGCCTCCTACCGTTTCCGACATCTCCCACAGCATCACAAATCCACCAACCGGGGCCGGTATTGCCGAGATAACCTCCATTACCCCAACAACCGTCTGCAGCTTCTGTATTCCAGACCCAAGTGGTTGTTCCATAACCACCGTCCGGAGTTGTGCCGAATACATCAGCATAAATAGCGGGAAGATCTGTATACTCCGTTACTGCTATTGATTTGGAAGCCGATTTTGTTATGGAGCCGTCCGAATTAATGGTTGTTACATATACTTGCAATTCTTTATTAGGAGGAGCTACTTGAACCGACGGAGCCGTACCTTCTGCCAACTTGATATCAGACGTAGCATCATAAACCTTCACATAACGTGACGGAGTAGGAACAATCTGAATGTTGTTGTTTCCCTGGTTCTTGGCCACAAGTTCAAAAGTAAGATTTTCCGGTGTGACATTGGGATCCGGACTGATTTCATCCACTATCGGATCGCAAGCCACCAGCAGCATTGCAAACAAAGGTATTGCGAATAATATCTTTTTCATATCTTTTTCATTTTAAATTCATATTCTATTCTTGCCAACCATTATACTCAGCACTTGCATCCGTATAACCCTCATTTTGTTCTACCTTTCCTTCATTCAGGAGGACTTGGTTTTCGGGAATCTTCTGGAAACCTGCCGTAGCCTTATAACGTGCGGCATAACCACCGTTCTGCGCCACATTACGGCTTTCAGCCCCATTTGTATAAACCTTTGCTCCCGTCTGTCTTTCAAGGCATCGGCAGCAATATGCCAACGGCGAATATCGTTCCAGCGAGTACCTTCAAAACATAATTCCCAACGGCGTTCATTCTGCAATGCAGCCAACGAATATGTACCAATAGGTTCAAGTCCGGCACGACTACGCACTCTGTTTATACCGGAAACATCTTCCTTCAATTCAGACTGCATCAACAATACATCCGCAAAACGAATCAAAACCAAATCATGAATAGAACCGGTTTGCATCAGATTATCATTAATCCAGCCGTCGGCACCATACATTATCTTCTCAAATACCGGCTCAATCGTTTTATTTCCAGCCGCATCCGTACTATAAGCCATGATAGAACCTATTTTCATCTGATAATAATCCGTTTCTTGGATAAAGCCGTCACCACCACCTTTATTATAACTCGGCATATCCTCCGTCTTGAATACGGAGGCCGGACGACGGGCATCATCTTGTTCTGCCACACTCCAATCATTATAAAAATTGGGAGCTACAGGACCGGCACCCCATCCTTGTCCGAAGGGGAAAGAATTGGCCTGATCATTGCCACGTACACCAAAATGCAGAGCATAACCGTTACCATAACCGATAGTAGTGCTCCAAGATGCAAGTTTATTATATTTAATGGCAAACATGGATTCGGGATTTACCGCTGCATCATCTTCTACCCACTTCAATCCCTGACCGGCAGTAAACGGAAAATCTTCTACCGTACATTTATTGGTATATGCCCACAAATTACGAAACTCAGGAACAAGACTATAACCAGAATTATTCACACAATCATCAATATACCCAACCACATCCTGCTTGGTCAAAGTTGTCCCATCAGGCAAATCAACTGAAGTCAACGGACTATAGTTCGTACTAACCAAATCGTTCAGAGTTTCACCATTGCCATACATACCAGTATAATACAACCAAGCACGTCCTAACATAGCTTCAGCCGTATATTTATCAACATGCCCATCCGACTTGCGAACAGCCGGCATATTTGCAGCCGCATCGCGAAGATCCTGCAGAATCTGCCCCCAGATAACAGCGGCAGTCGGAGGAGTAGTATCTTCGGGCAACAAAGCAGTAATCACCAAAGGTACGCGCCCATACATGGAAGCCAACTCGTAGTAATAAAAAGCACGAAGGAACTTGGCTTCGCCCTCAGCCTGCGCTCTTACTTCCGGATCCATTTCAATACCAGCAAGAGCCTCCAACAACGTATTGGCACGGTTGATTCCTTGATAGCGAGCCACCCAGTAGTCCTGCGTAGCATTTGTACCCGTATTACAAATAAGGTCCAAAGATTGCATCAACTTATCATTGGGACCACCACCACCCAACATATCATCGCAAGCCAGCAGAGAATTATACAAGAAAGACTGCTGTGGAAAAGCATTGACATTATTCAGGTTCTGATATATGGCAGCTAAAGCCTGATTGGCATCTTCAGCCGTTTTAGGAAAATTGGTCGTATCTTTTTCCGTCAGACTCATCGAGTCCAAGCTACAAGAAGCAAACATTCCTGCTATCATCAAAGCTGCACCTATTAAATATGCTATTTTTTTCATCGTGTATCAATTTTAGAATTTAACATTAACACCTACCATATAAGTACGAGGTTGAGGATAGTTACCTACATCAACACCGGTTACCCACGGTTCTTTGTCATTGAGGGCTCTACCATTCTCCGGATCCATCCCTTTATAACCGGTAAAAGTAAATAGATTCTGTGCAGCAGCATACACACGAAGTTGCTGGAACGGACAGTTCTTCCAAATTCTCTTGAAATCGTATCCTATAGTCAGATTTTGAATGCGAACATAGTCGGCATCATCAATATAAATATCTGAAATGGCCTGGAAATTCTGTCCACTATTTCCCGGCGCAAGCAGCGGATATCTGTTTGAGGTTCCTTCGCCATGCCAGTAATCGTAAACTTCTGTCGTATAGTTTTCATACTGTCCATCTGAGAACTTTCGCCAAGAGCGAGCTACCTGTGCACCAAAAGCGCCATAGGTTGTTACAGAGAAATCAAATCCTTTATATTCCGCACTTAACGTAAGACCCATTGTCACGTCAGGATGAGGATTACCCAAATCAGTCTTATCGTCATCATTAATCACCCCATTTCCATCAACATCCACAAACTTCAAATCACCCGGTTTAATACTTGCACCTTGCTTAGAGTTTGCCGCATTTCCTTTACAATTCTGGTCAAGATATGCCTGCAAGTCATTCTGGTTCTGAATGACACCATCCGTCTTATAACCATAAAAATAGCCAATAGGATGTCCTTCTTCCATACGGACAAACCGACCCGTACTTTGAGCCAACAAATCATTACCGCCTTCAATAAAATGATTGGCGTTATTAACCTCCGTTACTTCATTCTTATTATAGGCCATATTGACATTCACCCCATACTTGAACTCCTTACCAATCTGATCTCTCCAGCCCATTGAAAGTTCAAGGCCAGTATTCTTTACCGTACCAGCATTTTGATATTGAGTAGCGAAACCGGAAGCCGCATTGGTACCCACTTCCACTAACAAGTCTTTCGTCTGCTTGCTATACCAGTCCATGGTAAAACTCAGACGGTTATCCAAGAAACGGGCATCAATACCGATATTGGTCTGTTCTGAAGTTTCCCATGTCAAATCGGGGTTAGCCAAACGATTCGGGTAAGCTCCGGTTGTACCTCCATTCTTATCCGAGCCAAATGTATAAAGACCATAATCGCCAAACTCGTAACCGGCACGCCAATTTGAATTAGGGATATTGTCATTACCATTCTGTCCCCAACCAGCACGGACTTTCAAGAAACCAAGCCAAGAAGCAGTATTCTTCATAAAAGCCTCGTTTGAAATAACCCAACCAGCAGAGAATGATGGGAAATATCCCCATTGATTGCCTTTCGCAAACTTAGACGAGCCATCGGCACGAATGATAGCAGAAAACATATAAGTTTCCTTAAAGTCATAATTCAAACGTCCAAAATAAGACATCTTAGAACCATAATCCGAGGGATAACCATTTACTGTAGCAGTAGCTTTACGTTCTGTATTATGCAAATAAGCATGTGTAAAGTCACCAAAAGCACTATTATAACCGGTTGCCTCTACTGATTCGCCATAAGTTGGTCTTGATTTAGAATACTCTGTACCAGCCAAAACATCAAAATGATGTAAGTCTGTAATATCAAACCGATAACTCAACGTATTAGTCAAACTCCAGTTCCAACCCAAAGACACGTTATTTATCGTTTGGTCTTTATCACGCTATCTCCCTGATTATTAATTTGGTAAACGGGAAGATATGAACGCCATGAACTTGACCATTGTTTGTAACTAACCTGACCTTTATAAATAAGATTCTTAAGTGGTTGTACTTCCAGATATGCCGCTGTGTTCAGATTAAAATTCTTATTCTTATTATTCCCAGCCTGATTATATACCATGTGAGCCATCGGATTAGAAGCATATGCAGTATAATCAAGTATACCATTAGCACTCGTTCCAAAATTCTTCAAATCATCATACATGAAGAAATCACCATTTTCATTATATACAGGAATCAGAGGAATAGCACGCAAAGCATTAGAAAGGTCATTCGAATATTGATTACCTAACTGCACACCTTGATTCTGTTTGTGCTGATAATATATATTCTCACCAAACTTTATCACATCCACATCTCCCTTACGATATATCACATGCTCAGAATTAATGCGGAAAGTAAAACGACGATAGTCAGTCTTCACCGGACCACCGAATGCACCATCCTGATACTGATAGCCTATACCTGTCGAAAATTTGGAGAATTCAGAACCACCTGTTACATTCAACGCATGATTAGTAACCACAGCATTTTTATTCCGGAATTCTTTTACCCAATCTGTACCAGGATTGGTACCATTCTGATAAGCAGTCAGCAAATCAGCATCTACGAATTTTGACCAATCATACGGTTGGCCTCCATTATTATAGGCCACTTGATCCATTACCGCCATATATTCTTTGGCATTCAACATATCAGGCATCTTATATATATTTGCCCAACCTATGTTTCCATCATAAGATACAGAAACCTTTCCTACCTTACCCTGCTTCGTAGTAATAAGGATAACACCGTTGGCACCGCTCGAACCGTAAATTGCACAAGATGCAGCATCTTTCAACACGTCAATACGTTCAATATCGGCAGGATTCAAGCGTTAATATCGCCACCGGCTACACCATCAATAACGTAAACTGGAGCTGTATTTCCGTTAGTACCAGCACCACGAATATTAATTTTAAACCCATCACCCGGCTGACCGGAAACGGCCTGAATATTTACACCCGGAGACTGGCTTTGTAAAGCGCCCAATGCCTGCGTAGTATTTAATTTTGCGATGTCTTCGCCTTTTACCTCAACCGTAGCACCTGTCACCAGTTTCTTCTTCTGTACACCGTAACCCACTACGACTACTTCATCCAACAATTCCGTATCTTCCTTTAGCTGAATCTTGAAACTAGTCTGGTTACCTACCACTATTTCTTGCGGCTGATAACCGATAAAAGACACAACAATCGTTGCTCCCGGCTGAACATTCAATGTGAAATTACCGTCAATGTCGGTAATGACACCATTTGTGGTTCCTTTCTCCAATACATTGGCACCGATGACCGGTCCCATTGCATCTGTTACAGTACCTGTGATTTTTTTTGCTTGCTGCACAGCATCTATTGCATCGACCGATGCGGCGAAAAGTTGCGGAGTATAAGTCAGGCTGACAGCCGAACAGATACCCACGAGCAGCGCGGTTCTTCTGAAATTTAAATTCATACTTGTATTTTTCTTAGATTAATGAATTGGTATTGCCTGGCGGCATCTACCGTTTAATATAAGGTTAAACTTCTTCTTTTGTAGGAAAAATTAAATAATACCTTATTCTATAAAGTGGTTGGTATACATATCACTCCTTTCTCATAGGCATTTTTCATTTCATTAGCGGTTAAACATTATATGATTATTATCAAATTTTAATTAGGCTTGACAAAAGTAGACTTTTAGCAGCAAACCTTATAATACTATTTTATCAAATAACGACACTCATTTAACATCCATTACTATTTTTCCTAAAAAGTATAAAGCATGAATTCTATAACCAACAACTAAAAGCTATAAAAGACAGAAAGGGTTGCCCCGATACTAACCAGAGACAACCCTTTCTATTTTATTATTAAAAATTGCTATTCCATAGAAGGAAGCTCTTCACGGGAAACAACAAATTCCTGGCTCATAGCATCCTTCCACCATGCTTCATCAGCATGGACTACCGGGCTACCATCCTCATTTGTCCCGTCATACCACGGCATGAACCAACTCCAACGTGCACCAGATGCCCATTGTTCGGAAATAAGTCCGACCGTACCACATTCACTCAGCGAAACAATCTTGTTTCCATAATTTTCGGCAATGGAAGTATATTCTGAAACACAATCTGCAGTTTCCTTATTATAAACATCACGTCCCACGATGTCTACATATTGATCTCCCGGATACCAATCGGCATCATTGCCCTCGGTAGTCCAAACCCAGATAAGATTATCCAATCCTTCAGTCTTGAAGTAATTGAACATAGCAATCCACAGAGATTTAAAGCTGGCAGCATCCTTACCCCACCAGAACCAGCCACCGGCTGCCTCGTGGAATGGACGCCACAATACCGGAATATCCGCATCTCTCAATAGCTTCAAGTAAGCGGCAGCATTTTTCAAATCTTCGGTAAACACCTTGTTTTCCCAAGTGCCTTCCACTGTGGCATTGGTAGCATCAAACTCCGTATCTGCCTTATAAAAGGCATAATCCTTATTCGGGTCGAGAGCTGTACCGTTATTTTCAAGATAAACAGCAACTGCTGTATAATCATGTCCACCAATGATGAGACCACCTTCTTGCAGGGATTTCAAAACATCTTCGGTAATCACCAATGTATAGTCCCCGGATATGTCAAAATAATCAGTTCCTGAAGCAATCTCGCTCCAACCACTGTTTTTGAACGAACCTTGTGCACCCGCTGCCACATCCTTCACAGCCACGCGTATCACCTGACCACTTGTGCATCAGCAAAGACAGCTTTTGCAGCATCATCCGTCATCTGTACATTTCCACTCCAATCACCCGGCATTACTGTCTCTCCTTCCCATATTTGGGTAGAAGAAGCTTCGCCTACAGCTTTCTTGGGTACATTCCAATGCCACATGGCAGCTACGATGCCACCTTTGTCAGACCAATCCTTAACAGGAGTAATGTCACCGTAATTAATCCAGTCTGCTCCAGCTACAGATGCCGGCAGATGAACATAGTCGAAACAGTTGATAGCCGGATATTTTCCAGTCCATCCATACACCTTTTCGGACATTTCCGTATTCCAGGCAACATTGGCCATCATAGCTGAAAGTGTCTTCGTCTCGAAGTTATCCAATAGATAATTGTACAGTTTCACAGCTTTGGCCGAACTAGCGGCAACCAGTGCCTTGTCCAAAGCGACAGTAGAGAACTGAACCGATACAGCCGGAGCAGGCATCTGGTTCGGTCCGGTTACTATTCCCTCGGGATAGAGAGAGAACAAGCCGTCTCTCTCCCGGGAACATTCACTTTTACAGTCAGTATATTGCTTGCGCCAAGTACATCGGCACTTATCAGTTCACCACCGGTAAACTTGATTTCGCTCAGATTGTCTGTTGCAAAGAATATATTCTTGTCATATTTCACCTCAATAGTGATTTCTCCCGTTTTCACTTTGGCTGCTCCACTTTCAGGAGTAGTAGACACCAATACCGGTGTATCCACTGCTGGGATATCATGATCGACATCAGTATCGCAGGAGGCAAAAGTAAAAGCTGCTATCAACGAAAGCATCCATTTTATATTCAGTTTCTTCATCTTAATTATGATTTATTTCATTCTTAATCAGGGCATCCATAGTCACATTCTTCAAGCCACAATTCATCAATTTACAATCGTTATTTTTGTAAACGTCAAATCACTGCCCTGAATAATGATACCTACATTTGTCTGGTCTTCACAATCTCCTTGTTTAGCTTGAATATTATCAAGTATCTCCTGAGTCAACGTCAACTCCATCACACGGCTCTCGAAACTCCATCCGTAAATGTCTGTCGGTACCATAGTCGTATCAAACAAAGAGAAAGCTATGCCACTCCAATCGCCATAGTTAAACTGAGCCTGTGCCCAAGTCTGGTCTTTCTGATCAAAATAGACTTTCATGACAGTGCCTGCCGTTACCTTGGCAAAAGATACAGCCGGTACCAACACACGTCCTCCATCACCCCAACTAATATCAAGCGGACCAGCCCAAACTGTTTCTTCATTGGCAACTACAAGAACATCATAAGCAATTTCACCATTTGAAGAAATCAGTTTTAGGCTATAAGTTCCATCCAGCTCAGCCGGTACATTCAACATCAATACCCCTTTAGCTGCATCATTGATATACTGAACAGCAGCCTCATTCAGCAATACATTTGTCAGCTTATCAGCATTAACAATCTCAAGTTCCACAATTCGTCCCCGAACCAATTTGTCAGGCAATGCCGGCAAATAGGCACATACCGGTTTCTCTATTGTCAAAGACGGTGCTTCCACAGATTCACCATTGGCCATCTTCAAGAGTAAGGCCCCGGTTTCAGCAGTTGTGGGTACAGTCAAGGAAATGGCAGTAGCGGTGGCATCGGATACGGTAACCTCCACATTACCACTGAATACAACAGCCGAAACTACATCCATATTTACTCCTTTGACAGTCAAAGCCTCTCCTGCCGGGACCGTCGCCGCACTATAAGAAATGTTTTCCGGCTTTGCCGTTGCAATAGATACGGCAGTTGCTTTTCCACTATTTGTATTCAATTGCAAATCACCACTAATAGCCGCAGCCGGCATCAAGACCTTTATTTCAGTCGAGTTTTGTGATTCCAATCCTACTGCTTCTTCTACACCAGGGAACGTTACATCAGTCACCAAATCCATATTGGTACCTTTCAAGGTAATCATATCTCCACCACGCAAGTTTACAGCAGGAACAGCCACTACGTTCGAAGGCGTAGCTACTACAACAGTAGCGACCACAACTTTTACATCCGAAGCAGGAAGTACCGTAACTTCTCCGTCCGAGACATTATCCGGCAATGTAAAAGTAAGTTCATCTCCTTCGGAAGAGGCAGTCATCGTAAATTCAACTTCATCCCCATTCGGCATCTGCACTTTCTTCACCAAATCAAAGTTTTCACCAGAAACTCGAATGACATCCCCCGGCTTCTTATCTACCAGGTCGAGTGGAGCCTCTACCGATGGCAAAGTAACCTCCAGTTCCCCTTCAGAATAAATCCAATTGGGGATTTCAGCTCCATCAGACAAGATGAACTTACCGGTCTGAGCAGAATCAGGAACAATAACTTTAATCTCCTGACGGCTTTGACTGACAAACTCATCAGCAGGCACTGTTACCTCGTCAGCAAATATCACTTCTTTAATCAAATTCAAATATTCACCAGTAATGGTCAATTCACTACCAGGCTTTACTTCTGCCGGTGCAAAAGCCTCCAAAGCAATCGGCTCCGTAAATGTCAACTCGGTTTTTGTTGTAATATCCCTTTCGGAGTCTTCAAGACAACCAACCCCGGCTGGGCTGTCTGAGGTACAGTGACACGGATTTCCGTATCACTGACTACTTCGATGTCTGTTATATCGTCGCAACCGGGAATAGCGACCGCAGTCACTTTATCCATGCCACTGCCTAGGAAACGGAGTACACCGCCGCGGGATACGGGACTCGGTCCGAATACATTCAGACTGATTCCCCCTTTATATTGGTTGGTATCTTCATCATCCCCATTGTCGCAGGCCGTAAACGTCAAGCAACTGAAGAGCATCAGGCACATCATCCACAGTGCCGGAAATTTATATGTTTTATTCATATCAGTATTCTATTTAAAAGGTTATTCAATAGGTACCACACGGATGTTGTCAATCATAATCACCGGATTGCAATCCTTACCTTCCACACCACCTGCCCAGACAAAGAATGTCAATCCGGTCAGCATAGTCTTGTCAAAAGTTCTATCACACTTATTACCTTCATGCGTCTTGTTGAACTCGGACAGATTCATGGAAACGGTTGTCCATTTACCACCCGTATCATACGAACCCGTATTCTTCCAAGGCAACCACAAACCGCGCGGCACATTCGTATCACTAAAATAAGCATTAGTTCCCGTCGCATAAGTCACCACATCATTACCCGTAAACATCACTTGTAGAGCGCAAGACTGCCACGGATTGGAAGAAGGAATATTCACCTCGAATTTCAGTTGCAAGCCATTGACGCCATACTCCTCGAGCAGTTCTGCAAACTCAGGACGTGCAGAAAGTTCGGGATAACCGGCAGACGGTTCCGGCCAATAGTTGAACGAGAACTCATCTTCTGCCCAAGTAGCTCCGATAGCACCGTCAAGTGCTCCGGTGAGACAGATATAAGCACCGTCAATACTGTTTTCATCGGCTTCTCTCAACACCTTGCTACCATCACGCCAACCGTGGGCAATAGCCATACCGCCATGAGAACCGTCCCAGTCAAAGAGAATGTTACGTGTATCATAATAGCGGAACTTGGAACGTCCGGTACCATAAATGGACTTCACGTTGATATAGCCTGCAGGAGCATTGTCCGGAAGAATAAAGCTGACCGCAGTCTTGGTTATGTTCGTAATATTAGTCACTTCCACATTACCGGCCATCGTAATGGTCAGCGGCACATTCGGGTCATCAATGAAATAGTCACCAATCAGTGTCACCTCACTACCCGGCTTTGCAAACTCACAAGAAATGGAGTTCACGGTAGGAGCCGGAACCAACACCTTGAAATCATAATCTATGGTATCCTTTGCTTTGGTCACCATATAAATCTTATCAGTCACTACCGAAGGAATCTCTTTCGGAACATCTACCATAAGTGTATGGTCAGTGAATGTAACTGGTATTAAGTATCGCCTTCTGGTCATTGAAATAGAGCTCGTAAACACTCCGCAGTTTTCACCGACCAGACAAATCGTATTCGCCATATAAGCCCCCGTCAGCAAAGAGTCTGCCGCTGCCGGATCAGGGACACGAACATATTTCAAGGTAGGCTTTCCCCCTGCCACTTCATATTTATCCGGTTCATCCTCACAAGCCGCCATGGAAAAGCCTGCTACAACAACAGCTGCCGCGAAGAACCAATTCGTATATCTATTATTTTTCATCTTTTCAAGCATTAAATTAATAACTGAATTCAGAACGTACATCTACGTGTACCGGGTCTTTCATCAAATTAGGATTGAACACCACGTCTTCTGTCGGGAACGGCAATGTAAAGCTGGAGACTGTCACATTCGGCGCCTTTGCATCCGGATTGTAACGGGTCTCGTCCGGATTCACCGTCCAACTGCCGTTTTCATAATAAGCCTTATAAGTAGTACCCAGACTATAATAAACATCACGGCGCTGTGCCTTCAGCTCATTGATAGCACGCTGGGAATCATAATATGCCAAACGTACATAATCATACCAACGGTCGCCTTCGCAAGCCAGTTCCAGCCGGCGTTCCTTCCAGACGTCCCTCCCAAGTAATGGAGGTTTTCGGAGTAACTCCCGGAATGGCACGGCCACGTACTGCATTGAAAGCATCCAGTGCACTCTGGTCTGTAGTAGAGGTAGCCAGTCCCATTTTCGCCTCGGCATATACCAGATAGATATCGGACAGGCGCAGGATATGGGTTGCCAGGCCGCTGTACATATTACCAGCCGATACGCCCAAGCCCAATACATGGTCATTATTGTTACCATAGAGATGCTTCACGTGATTGGCACCGGTAGGAGACTGGTAATCGCCATTAGGTCCTCCCTTCCCATATTCGGCATCATAAATAAACCGCAGATAATCAAATCCGCCTTGTCCTGCCAGAAATAATCGTATACATCACCTGCCATCATCATAGTAGCCTTACGACGGGTATCCGTATCCGAACGCGTCTCAGGACTTTCCAAAGCGGAAATTCCAAATGCATCCTGCAAATCAACCGACGGACCTGCATAGCCGCCCCAGCAATCACCAAATTCATCGAATCCCACCATTGCCAAGTCCGACTGCAACGTATTCTGCTGTGTCCAGGGGTCACGTCCTGCCGACCAGTGCCAGGAGAAGAGACACTCTTCATTCTTGTTGTTTGCCAAACGGAAAACATCGGAATAGTTAGCCAGCAAGTTACGGCCGGAATTATTAATTACATCCTTGGAATATTCTGCCGCTTTCGCCAAATCATCCGCATTGCGGGTACCGGAAAGGCCACTCTTAGTTAGATACACCTTAGCCAAAAGACCTTCGGCACAATAGCGGTCAATACGTCCCGTTTCACCTCTGGCCGGAAGCAACTCCATAGCTTTCTCCAGAGTCATAATGATATATTCGTACACATCTGCTGCCTCCACTTTGAATTTGGAGTTATAATTACCGGAATTCAATTCGTCCGTATTATCATGGATAATGGGTACTGCGCCAAAACTACGTACCAAATAGAAGTAAGCCATGGCTTTCCATGCCAGACACTCGCCCATACACTGATTTTTCACTGCTTCTGACGCATTTGCCGTCTTCAAACGAGTATATACAGTATTGGCATGGCCAATCACTGCCCATAGAGAATAGGACATGTTCACAAGGTTTTCATCCGTACCATTCACCGTAAAATTCAAGTAAGGGCTGTTTCCCTCGTATACGTTTCCGGACAAGATTTCACCGACTTTAATAAAACCGCGCTGAAAGTCATACCAAGGTGAGTTATAAAGATAATTAACCCCCTGCACACATTGTTCGTCATTCTGATAGAAGTTCGATTCGTTATAATTGTCTTCGGTAGGACGGTTCAGGAAATCCTCGCATGAAACTGTTCCCATACCGAGTACAGCTGCAAACGCCCAATATTTAATATATCTGATTTTCATGTTTTCTTCAATTTAAAGTGTTAGAATGAAACATTCAAGCCGAATGAATAAACTGTAGGAGACGGATAACGTCCGTTGTCCAAACCATAGACATTGACGCTTGAAGTGCTGGCACCAATTTCAGGGTCATAGCCGTCATAACCGGTAATGGTCAGCAGGTTCTGGATATTGGCATAGATACGCAAGTTGCTCAGTCCCAGTTTATCAATCGTTCTTTTCGGGAAAGTATATCCCAAAGAGATGTTCTTCAGACGGATATAAGAACCATCTTCAATATAACGGTCACTGATACGGTCGTTGTCATTCGGGTCATTGATAGTGGCGCGTGGAATGGAAGCTCCCGGGTTTGCCACCATGACGTTAGACACATCATTATACCACATCGTTCCATCTTCGTAGACCTTGTTCGGATTGATAGGAACAAGCTGTGCACGTCCGTTTACAGCATTCAGCTGGTTAGTCCAGGGAGAGTTCATATGTGTCAGCTTCATGGAAAGGTAGTTATACACCTTGTTGCCATAGGAACCGTTGATGAAAACGGACAAGTCGAAGTTCTTGTAACGGAAAGTATTGGTCCAGCCAAAAGTAAACTTAGGCATCGGAGAACCGATATTGGTCTTGTCATAGTCGTCAATAACGCCATCGGGCACACCGTCAGGACCACTGATATCCTTATATTTCACATCACCCACCCATACGGTATTGGTACGGTCGAATACACCGTTTGCCGGGTACTTGGCAGGTTTCGGAGAAGTCTGAAGGTCCTCCAGGTCCTTGTAAACACCATCACAAACAAATCCATAGAAGTTATAAAGTGATTCGCCTACACTGGATACACTGACTACATCGGTCCACTGTCCGTAACCCACAATCTGCGCATTGGCTGTACCAGCCAATCCTTTCAGTTTGTTCTTGTTGAAAGAAATCTGGAAGTCAGAATCCCATTCAAACTTACCCGTAATAGGATGTGTGTTCAGAGAGATTTCAAAACCGGTATTCTCTATGTCACCATAGTTACCTTTCGGAGCAGCCAATGCAGAAGAGGCATTACCGGAAGTACCCATATAAGAAGGCAACTGCAACGGCATCAACATATCACTGGAAGTTTTCTTGTACCACTCTACCGTCAGGTTGATACGGTCGTGCAGGAATCCCAAATCCACACCGACGTTCCATTGCTCCTGGGACTCCCATTTGATGGAAGTATTCGGTATATTGGAGGGGCGATACCCCATACCCAGACCGGAAGGCATACGACTCATGGATGTACCCCAAGCATAACCACCGATGTTGGCATTACCAGTTTGTCCCCATCCCAGACGCAACTTACCGTTACTGATGACCTTCTTCAACGGTTCAAAGAACGTTTCGTTGGAAAAGCGCCAGGAAGTAGCCAATGAATGGAAGCCTGCCCAACGGTTCTCGGGACCGAAGTTTGAAGAGCCGTCATAACGATAGGTATAAGTACCCAGATAACGGTCGGCATAGTTATAAGTCAGACGTGTAAAGAAAGATGCCATAGACGAGCTTCCAAAACCTGCATTGATAGTCGGGGTTCCCGTACCCAAGGCAGGATTGTGCACTTCATCCGAAGGCAGACCGCTATTGAACACACTCGTGAAGTCATAGCTGGACTCCCAGCACTCCTGGCCCACCATGGCTGTATAATGATGCTTGTCGCCTATGTTTCCGGAATAGGTCACATAGTTCTTCAATTGCCAGAATGTACTGCTGTTTTTCTGGATATTGCTTTCATTACTGGAACGTACCCATCCACCCAAATCAACCATCGGCTTGTAGCGCTCACCTTTGCTGGAACTGATGTCATAACCCAATTCGGCATGCCATACCAGATTTTTAATCGGAGTAACCTCAAAGAAAATATTACCCGTCAGTTTCTGACGGTCCAGCAGAATGTCATCCATCATGGCAAGGGCAATCGGGTTAGGATTCGTGTAGCCTTCGCGAACAACGGTGGCATAGCTGCCATCCAGATTATAGATAGGTATATCAGGAAGAGTGGTCAACGAGTAGTTAATCAAACCTTCATCACTGTCTGCCAGTTTCAGGTCATCACCCGTTGCTGTATAGGTGGCGGTCAAACCGAGTTTCAACCACTTCTTCAGTTGGGCATCCAAGTTGGCACGGAAGCTGTAACGGTTAAAGTTTGAACCGATGATGGTACCGTCCTGATCCATATAGGAAGCTGATACGTAGTATTGTATCTTCTCTGTACCACCTTGTGCCGAAATCTGGTGCTGATGCTGCAAAGCAGTCTGGAAGATGGCGTCCTGCCAGTTTGTACCTACTCCCAGCAGAGAAGGATCGGCATAATAATTACTAGGGTCAGAGATTTCACCCATGTTTGCCAAATCATTATAATAAGTGGCATACTCACGCAGATTCATCATATCCAGACGCTTTGTCTGGCGTTGAACGGCAAACATACCGTCATAAGTAAACTTAGCCTCACCCGCCTTACCACGTTTGGTCGTAATCAAAACCACACCATTGGAACCTTGCGCACCGTAAATGGCGGTTGCCGAAGCATCTTTCAGAATTTCCATACTGACGATATCAGCAGGGTTGATGGTGGAAAGCGGAGAAATGGTGGAAACCGAGCCATTACCCAGTGCATCGCCCAAACCATAAGATGAACCGCTTTGTCCCTGACTCTGTACAATCACACCGTCAATTACATACAACGGCTCGGCATTAGCATTGATAGTGGCCTGACCACGTACGCGGATAGAGGAGGAAGAACCCGGAGCACCGGAAGTGCTGACTGCCGTCACACCGGCAGCACGCCCTTGAAGGGACTGGTCGAGATTGGTGATAATAGAACCCTTAATCTTGTCTTCACTCATGGAAACGGAAGCACCGGAAAGGTCGCTTTTCTTCATCGTACCGTACCCCACAACCACCACTTCGTCCAACATCTCGGAGTCTTCCTTCAGCGTGATGTTCACTGTTGTCTGGTTCGTTATCTTTATTTCCTGGCTGACATAGCCTATAAAGGAGACTACAATGGTAGCTCCTGGTTTCACATTCAAGGCAAAGTTACCGTCAATGTCGGTAATTACACCATTCGTTGTACCTTTTTCCAATACATTGGCACCGATAATAGGGCCCATAGCATCACTGACGACACCCGTAATTTTCTTTGTTTGCTGCACTGCCTCAACGGTATCCGTCGATGATACTGCGAAAAGCTGAGGAGCATAACCCAGAACTGAACACCGAGCATATCCCCGCAAGCAGCGCTGATCTTTCTAAAATTCAAATTCAATACTGTATTTCTTAGAATTTAAAAACAAACACAAAACCTCC
>ENA-OQJX01000307-OQJX01000307.1-human-gut-metagenome-genome-assembly--contig:-NODE-307-length-29154-cov-2.698178_pt1 | contig 29154 bp, 24 predicted proteins | sample MGYA00242615_ERZ504782 | MGnify/ENA primary metagenome ERZ504782 (study PRJEB26092, sample SAMD00036354) | human gut metagenome | host: Homo sapiens | study: EMG produced TPA metagenomics assembly of... | reverse complement strand
TACTACTTATCCACTTATCCAATACTTTTGTATTCCTCTTTTAGTGTAAATCGGTTGCCTTCTGCTTTTGTCACCTTTTATTTCAAGGGGGAGTAAAACCGACATAAGAAATTAACCAATGTGTTACCTACTTTCCCTTTCACGGAAAAGTTACCGTCAATGTCAGTCAGCGTCCCATCTTTAGAACCTTTCACCATCACTGTGGCACCGATAATGGTTTCACCTTTATCATCTACCACTTGTCCTTTTATCATTTGTTGCTGTGCCAACGCACTTAAAGGAAATGATAGCAGGAGTATCAGAAACAGAATCAAAAATTTCTGTACTCGCATGAACTTCTTTTTTTCCATAATATTGTATTTGATTAATTTAGATTCTCTTTTATTCCGTCGGATTCGCATAATATTCAAACTCTTCTTTTATGACCTTCAACAAAGACTTATTATTGGTTATGTCAATATCTGTTGCCAAATCCCAACTCATAATGCCTGCATAGTCTTCTTCACAGACATATCTCGCTTTCTTACGAATCGTTTCTATACTGTTGAAAGTATATGTATTTCCTTTATATGTATATGTATCTTCATTCGTAGTAGCCAAACCATCATTCACGAAATCACAATAGGCAGCAATCAGACTACCCGTAGAACCATAGAAAGGCACTCCCATCACCAGCTTATTCTTAGGGATTCCATATGCCACAGCTGCTTCTCCATCTTTTACAAATTGTTCGTAAGGAAAACGCATCACTGCAGGGCCGTAACATTGATAAGAGATAAAATCCAGAGCATCAATAGCTTCCGGGGAAATTTTAAAAGAAACCGGATGCAACGATGCGGTGAAGTAAACATACTTTCCTAATGTAGAACGCATTTGGATTACAGTTGCACTATAATTATTATATTCACTGGCATTTGCAGGCCATTCAAAATCAAAATCAACTCCATCAAACTCATATTGTTCGATAATCTTCTTCACCTCGGAAGCAAATCTTGTACGGGCAGTGGCATCAGCCATCATCTTTTTCCATTCTCCACCGGCAATGCCCAAGCGCAATCTTCTATCTCCCTGTTGTCCCTGTAAAGCGTACGTATATTATTCAAACGCCCCAGCCAGGAATGTGAATCCTTGCCAAGTTTCGTGGCATCATCGTATTTCCAGTAAGCAAGTATTTTTGAATTATTCCAATTGTCAAAGGTGATAGGGTTTCTACCTGATGTACCTACTACCAAACTGCTTACAAAAGTTTCATCTAAATAACCTTTAAATTTATCTCCAATCAAAAAATCAGTACGTGTATTAGGTACTTCATTAGGGAGAGCACCTACAAAACTTATTGCAGTATTGTTTGTATCTACATAAAGTTTAGCTGTACCTTGTTCATAAGTCAACCCAATATAGTGCCAGCCTGTTGCCAGATCAGGAGTGGTAACGGTTGCAACCGAACTTCCAATAGACAGTTTCAAACTATTAGCTGTCGCACCCATTTGAAAAGCAATAATCGTGGAGTTTCCATCCATTTTCTTAAAGAGAAAAGCTCCGTCCACCCATTCACTTATATATATATAGGTACCAAAGGTGAATTTATTAAAGGCTCCATCAGCAGAGTGAAGTAATCCATCACCGCCATTCATAAGACTTGTTCCTTCAAATTTAACCACTCCATTACGACCTTGAAAAGTGCCAGCATGAGATACGTTTGTCATCGTTGCATCATTCAACGGCAATTCAAAAGCTACCTCACCATTTGCATAAGGACGCGCTGCCAAATAAATCAAATCTGTACAAGCACCCATACTGGCTGCCGAAATACGGTTTATTTCAAAAAAATCCCCCGAATATAAGAGCAATTAATGAATGATTTTACAGTAGGATTATCCGGCTCTTCCGGTTCACCAGGTTTTCCTGTGATTGCACCTTCAGGAGGAGTACCAGTTGGAACGTCTACCCATTTTGTGTCTTTACAAGCTGTCAACGTTCCAAAAGGAGGAGACAAAGAAATAGGAATTTGTTTCTCATAAATTTAATAATTAAGATTAGCTTTATTTAATAATTGTGCTGTCCCTTTTGACAATCACTGCCACAAATGTAAGCTATATTAAAGGCAAAGAATGTTCTATTTTAGCTACGATTCTTCCAAATTTGTCTAAAATCGTCCATTTCATCGATTAATTATGGAATCACAGACATCTTTGAACATCTTACGAATCAAAAAAAGAAAGCGGAAGTATCCAATTCCTGAATATTCCCGCCTACTTTATATTTTATCCTAATATAACTACAACAATTTTCCTATGAAGATATATTATAGGTTTTCTATATCAGAAGATTGAAGACCCGTGTATTTGATAATTATATCAATGGATATTCCGTCCTCTCTCATCTTCCGAGCAATTTCAATTTGCTTCTTTTGCTCTCCTTTCTCCAACCCTTTCTCCAACCCTTCCTTCATCCCTTCTTTTATTCCCTCTTTTATTCCCTCTAGCCTTCCTTTTTTCACTCCTTTTTCCAACCCGGCCTTCATCCCTTCTTTCATCCCTTCTTCAGCCGCTTTTCTCCGCATCTCTTCGTTTTTACGCCGTTCATCCTCCTCTACAATTTGGTTGACCCTATACCGATCTAATGCCTTATCATAAGCGATACGGTTTTCTTCCGAAAGATCGGCAACTGCTGCCAATCTCGCCAGATGTTCAAACACTTGTTCTTTCAAAGCATCCGGCATTCTATTCCAATTGCTCATATTCTTCAGTGCATAAATTAATTTATCATATAATGTATGGCAGTCCGACAAATCCTTTGTAAAATAAGGAAATTGCAAATAAATCTGCCGGAGATGCGGATTAACAATCTTCCCTGTATCACGGTCGGAAAGAACCGTATCCGTACGGAATTTAGCCTCTAAATTTTCCTCTTTGAAATTCATCAGGAAAATTCCATATATAGTAGGTAGTCTATACTGCTTTCCATAAGAGACAAGTGGTTCTCTTGCAGTCATCGGATCTTCAGGGACAGGGACTTCTTTTGAAGAAGGAGATTCTATCTGCCGACTCACAGCACGACAAACATAATAAAGTGTACGATCTAAAAAATTACTGTGCCAACGATTCTGCATCTCCACGATAATATACTCACCACTTGCTGTACGGCAATAAAGATCATAAATGATACCTTTATCACTCACATTGTCTGCATGATCTTCCTTATCCAGAAAAGTAAGTTCTGTAATATGATGTTCACCTGCAAGTAATTCGTTCAACAAAGTGATGAGCAAATTCTTACTGGCCGGTTGACCAAAAATAATTTTAAATCCTATATCAGTAAAAGGATTGACGTATTTGGACATGATATTCTATTTTTAGCAAAGGTAACTATTTAAATCCATAAACATAAAAAACAATCCCAAACTTTACAGATTTATAGCCTTTTATAGTAAGCTGTCTCCCTTTCAATTCCTCCAAACAAACAAGAGAAATGTTCTATTTTTCAGATTAAGAAAGAAAACAAAACTATTGAAGATGGTAATCCGGAATTAAAAGCATCCATATTATCACATATATATGCATATTACCGCCACAATACAGCATATATTTTCAGATGATATGCATTTTCTTTAAAGAAATAAATGATGTTCCTCGGTGAGCAATAAGCCATTCCTCGGTGAGGAACACATCCTTCCTCACCGAGAAAGCCTTCCATACTCACCGACCAAGTTATAAAAGCCCTCGGAAAAGCCCGTTTATAGCTAGTTCATCATCACAAGCGCACAAAAGAAAAATGATAAAGCAAACTACATACGGGCAAGCAGTAAGCATATAGATAGCAATACAGAGGAATTATTTATTTTTAGACAGGAATTATCCAGGACAACAAACAACCCTACATTCTTTCATCCAAAATGCAGAGCGTTTTTTCCTTCACCACAAACAAGTGACTGATATATTAAAAACAGAAAGAATAGAATATACCCTTTTTCAAATCAGCACATTTTTAATCCCATCCTTTCAACAACCATACTCTTTCAGAGTCTGCATCAACTTCGCTCCATTGATCGGCTTCACCAGATAATCATCACAACCGGCTTTCAACGCAGCTACCCGATCGGCATCAAAGGCATGAGCAGTCAGGGCGATAATCGGAATTTCAGCATTAAACTTCCGGATCTCCGAGGTTGCAGTACGCCCGTCCATAACAGGCATCTTCATATCCATCAGTACCAGATCCACCGGTTGGGTACGGACAATTTCAACTGCCTCCAGTCCATTCGGTGCGTGTAACAACTGGCATTTGTTTTTCAAGATAGAAGATACCAAAAAGAAGTTACTTTGAATATCTTCAACGACCAGCACTCTTTTAGGTACTTTCTTTGTTTCTTCGGAGTCAAGAATGCTTTCATTATCTGCATCCTTCTCATTATTCCGACGTGAAGAAGTCGGCTCGCTGTCAACCGAATCGAACTGGCATGGCAAAACCGCCCAAAATAAAGACCCTTTATCAAATTCCGACTCAAAGCCTATCTCTCCCCTGCAAGCCTCAACGATGGCTTTACAAATAGACAGTCCCAGTCCGGTTCCCTGTGCAAATTCATCCAGTTTCTCAAAACGATGGAACACCTTGTCTTTTTTATCTTCCGGTATACCAATACCTGTATCGCGAACGTAAAGACGAATATCTCCGTCTATCTTTTCATACCCCATTTCAATAGTTCCTTTGGAGGTATATTTGATAGCATTAGTTACAAAGTTAGTGAGAATCTGCGCTAACCGGTTTTTATCCAAACGAACGGTACAGGTTTCATAAGGATTCACGGGAACTAACCGAACCTGCGGATTTACTACACGACGATGCATCGAAGCAGCTAATTCGTTGAAATAAACAGCCAAATCAAAATCTTCGTATTTCAGTTCTACCGAGCCGGCTTCTATTTTCGAAAGATCCAGTATGTCGTTAATCAGTTTCAAAAGCAACTCATTGTTGGCATTGATAATCTGAATAAATTCTTCTTTTTCTTCTTGATCTTCCGTCACCATCAATAAATCGGAAAAACCAACGATAGCATTTAACGGTGTACGGATTTCGTGGCTCATATTTGCCAGAAAGGCGGATTTCAACTTATCGGATTGTTCAGCACGACTTCTTGCCGTTTCAAGTTCACCTATCATGTGCTGTCGCTCGGTAACATCATCTACGCGAATCACGACACCGTCAACATCTCCCTGTTCATTAAATATGGGAGTAGCAAAGACTTCTATGACATGCTTGTTATCCAGATTAAACAAGATAGACTCTACCTGACCGGATTTCCGGGCACGTTGCATCACACAGTTCTCACAAGGAGTGGTGCGATTATGGGCCGTCAGATAGCAAAGCTCCCCTTTTTTGTAAGCCTCATAAGAAAGGCTTTTACTACAAAGCGAGATATTCTCCCATTGTACGATATAGTCGTTCGCAATATATGCCAATCCCGAATTAATATTGTTCAATACCAACTCATTCTGACGAATCAATTGGATCATTCTTTGTTCGCTCTCAAGGAGTTCTTTTTTTGAGCGCACCGCTTCTTCGTAAAGATTATCATATTTGTTTTGCCACAGAACACGTTCGGTGACATCCTGACTAATCACCATATAATTCATAATTTCCGACTTTTCATTATGTACGAAAGAAACGGTAATCTCGAAGAATTTTATACCGGACAGATTAGTAGGAAAAAGATGACGCACGTCATCAAAATTATATTTTGCCATGAAACGCACTGTTTCTCCTTTTCTGACCTGTTCTTTGATTTCATCAGAGAAACTAGTGTAATTAAATAGATTATAGCCCAGAATATCCTTTTTGTCTTTTATCCCCATTGATCTCAACCGCGAATAATTGACATCTATCATGAGACCGTCCTTATCATACAACTCCAAGCCTACAGACAGGTCATTAAAGATGTTGTGCAATAAGTTGTCAGCTATCCCATTTTCCAAAGTCTGTTCCATGCAGCAAAATTTGTATAGTATTACAATATTGATTGTTTATCCAAGCAAAGTTACTTAAATATTTTGTTACATAGCAAGAAAGAGGCTAAAAAAAGCCTCTTTCAGTATCTTTATTTGGTATTTTGGTATAAAAAGGCTGTTGCTTTCGCTAATGTTTCCGGTTTGCCGATATCAATCAGATGTAACTTTTCTTTCAAATAACCACCATAGTTTACTTGCCGGCAAGTGGCAAGATAGAAATCCATAATAGAGAATTTACCCTCCCAACGGGGAGAGGTCATCCATTGAAAAATGGCGGGCGAAAGTACATGGATACCACTGAATGCATATTCCTGATAAAGAAAAGGATCATACTGAAAACCTTCCGGTTTCACTTGTTCCGTATCCTTGTTTATCCATCCGCAAAGTCTTTTGTCTGTATCAAAAAGAAGATAGCGGGAGGTTTTACGTTGGCTGGCCAGTAAAGTAGCAACAGCACCGCTTTGTAGATGATAGTCATATAGTTCTTTCAGGTTCACGTCTGAAAGAATATCTACATTGTGTATCAGGAAAGGTTCATCGGAATTTTCAAAGAAAGAACGGGCTTTCTTAACTCCCCCACCGGTGTCGAGCAACAAGTCGCGTTCGTCGGAAATATGTATGATGAGTCCAAAATTTTCATTGGCTTTCAGGAAGTCAAGTATCTGTTCGCCAAAATGGTGGATGTTAATCATTATTTCTGTGAATCCGGCAGCTTTCAGTTTTAAAATCACATGTTCCAACATCGGACGTCCGGCTATGGGAACTAAAGCCTTCGGCATGGTATCGGTGAGTGGCTTCAGCCGGCTACCCAAACCGGCTGCAAATATCATTGCTTTCATTCTTTCGGTTACTTTCTTCTTTATATTTACTCTTCTTAGATTGTTGCCTCAAACGTATGTTCGATGTTCTGTTCCCGATGCACCAGTTCGACTTTCACACCAAATTTCTGATTCAGGTGCTCTGCCAGGTGCTGCTGAATAAACAGAACGATGCTGTCCGCCGGTGCAACCGAAGCAGACGGACAAATTGCTGAATCCGCGTTCCATATAACGTTTCACGGAGGCATCTACCAAAGCATAGACATGATCGAGGAAACGAAGTATTTCGCCATCTTCTTCCAAGAAAGTGATTACAGGTTCATCCAGTCCGGTGAAAGGTTTGTAACGCTCATACTTGCCGGGATTATTCACGCACGGCAGTCGAATACATATCCTCCTCCATTGCCGGTAGAGTCATCAGGAATTCCTTTCTTATAGGCAAAGCTCATTACTTTGACGGTTAGCTGCCGCTTTTTCAGGTCGTCCGTAAATTGTTTCAGTCCGGTAAGCTCCCGCAAAACGTTACAGAGATACGGATATTCCGGATATTCTTCTTTCAACAGTTCACGCAGGTTTTCGATGGCATAAGGAACGCTTTGGATAAAATGCGGTTTCTTTTCAAAGTAACCACGGAAACCGTAGGCTCCCAGCACTTGCAGCGTACGGAAAAGGACAAAGTGGCGAAGCTGGCTATAAAAATAGGATTCGTCAATCGGTTGGTATTTGCGAAGAGCTTCCATATATTCTTGCAGCAGTTCTTTACGGAGGCTATCAGGATATTTCGCTTTCGCTTGCCACAGGAAAGAGGCTATGTCATAATAGAACGGGCCTTTGCGTCCGCCCTGAAAGTCGATAAACCACGGTTCCCCGTCTTTTATCATCACATTACGACTTTGAAAATCACGATACATGAAAGTAGCGGAAGAACTGCGGAGCAGGACATCGCTCATTTTCTGGAAATCATCTTCCAGTTTGTCTTCCTGAAACTCCATACCGGTAGCTTTCAGGAAGCAATATTTGAAGTAATTCAAATCCCACAGAATGGAGCGTTGGTTGAACTCCGGTTGAGGATAACAACGGGAAAAATCAAATCCATCCGCCCCGGCAAATTGAATAGCAGGAAGCAGACGGATCGTTTTGCGAAGCAACTCTTTTTCCTCTTCGGAAAAAACACTGGTAGCACGTCCTTTCTCTATGGCATGGAACAACAGAGTATCGCCCAAATCTTCCTGCAAATAATAGGTTTTATCTTCCGAGGCAATGCGCACTTCGGGAACAGGCAGTCCACATTTGCGGAAGTGTCCTGCCATATAAAGAAAAGCTTCATTCTCATCAATAGAAGCCCCGTAGACTCCAATCAATGTTTCTATACCCGCCAACCGAAAATAACGGCGGTTGGAACCGGAAGACGGTAATTCTGTTATGTTTTCAGCGGGAACGCCCGTATATGACTGATAAAGTTTCTGTAGTTCTTCGGTAATCATAGTCGTATATTTTCGAGCAAAGATAAGCATAAAAACCAAAAAATAAGAGAGGGGATTTAACTAATATTCATCCGAATACACTATCTTTGTTTCAGTTTAACTGACCTGATCTCATGAGAACAAAAACCTTTTTACTACTATGCATTGCATTTATCACACTGTTTATCGGCGGTTCCCCTCTTCAAGCCGGTCATTATTACTATAAGCAAATCTCCCTAAAAGATGGTCTTCCCTCTACCGTGAGATGTATTTTAACGGACAAACAAGGATTTGTATGGATTGGAACCCGTTCCGGATTAGGGAGATATGACGGACACGAACTTAAAAAATATATTCATCAGGCAAATAACCCTCATTCCATTCCTCACAATTTAATCTACCAGATGATAGAAGACGAACAAAACAATATCTGGATTCTGACAGACAAAGGAGTGGCACGTTATCAGAGGCAAAGCGATGACTTTTTTATACCGACTGATGAGACAGGAAATAATATCATCGCCTATTCCGCCTGCCTGACTGATAACGGAGTGTTATTCGGTTCGAAAAATAAAATCTTTTCTATAATTATCAGGATACCTCTTTACGCCTCCTACAAACATTTGACTTAGAACCCAATTATAATGTGACTCTACTAAATCTATGGGATAAACACACATTACTCTGTTGCAGCCGGTGGCAAGGACTACTCCTGCTCGACCTGAATACCGGAAAATGCCGACGTCCTCCTTTCGATTGCGGAAAAGAAATTATGAATGTACTCATAGACTCACAAAAAAGAATCTGGGTAGCTCCTACAATGGAGGCTGAACTGTCTGACACGCGACGGTAAACTACTGGCTACATATACTACCCACAACTCCTCTTTAAGCAACAATGTCATACTAAGCCTCGCCGAACGGGAAGGAGAAATCTGGATTGGAACAGACGGAGGAGGCATTAATATTCTCGACCCGGAAACAAGACGTATTTCGCTGTTGGAGCATATGCCCGGAAGTGACAACTACTCACTCCCCGCTAACTCTATTTTATGTCTGTACAACGACTGCAACAATAATATGTGGGCAGGTAGCATCCGTAACGGACTAATCAGCATCCGGGAAGTTTCCATGAAAACGTATACAGATGTACCTCCCGGCAACGACCGCGGACTAAGCAACAATACCGTTCTAAGTCTTTTCCAAGAATCCCAAGACCAAATTTGGGTCGGTACAGACGGAGGAGGCATCAACAGCTTTAACCCACTCACAGAGAAATTTATCCATTACCCTTCCACCTGGGAAGACAAAGTAGCCTCTATCTGCCAGTTTACTCCCGGCAAATTATTAATTTCTCTTTTCTCACAGGGAGTATTTATTTTCAACCCGGCAACAGGAGAAAAACAGCCTTTCACCATTGTTGACGCTAAAACGACAGCACTCTTGTGCAATCGAGGCAAGGCTGTAAATCTACTTCGGAACACTCATCACAATATTCTGTTCCTTGGAGAACATATCTATATATATGATTTGAATACACGTACTTTCAGTACCGTTATAGAACAAAAAGAGCAGGAAATTATCGGTGCTCTTTTACCGATCGACAATTATAAGAATATCACTTATCTAAATGATACGAAGCACATATATGAACTGGACAACCATACCAACCGACTGAAAGCCCTGTACAGATGTTGGAAAGATACAACGATCAACTCTGTTGCACGAGACGAAGAGGGAAATTTCTGGATTGGAAACAACTACGGATTGGTACACTACAATCCTGCCACCAAAATACAGACACCAATCCCGACCTCTCTATTTAGTGAAATCACATTGATCGCATGCGACCAGCAAGGAAAAGTATGGATAGGAGCCGACAGTATGCTTTTCGCTTGGCTCATCAAAGAGAAAAAATTCGTTCTATTCGGTGAATCAGACGGTGTAATCCAAAACGAATATCTTTCCAAACCTCGTCTATTAAGTATGCGGGGAGACGTCTACATGGGTGGAGTGAAAGGGTTACTGCATATTAACAGCAAAATACCATTAACCACTTCTGAACTTCCCCAACTCCAATTATCAGATGTCATCATTAATGGAGAGTCAGTAAATAACGAATTAACGAATCATCCAGCAGGGATTTCTGCTCCCTGGAATAGTAATATCACTATTCGAATCATGTCGAAAGAGAAAGATATTTTTCGACAGAAAGTGTACAGATACCAGATAGAGGGGCTGAATGACCAGCAAATCGAATCATACAATCCCGAACTGGCCATACGTTCACTTCCTCCGGGAAGTTATAAAATCATGGCGTCCTGTACCGCCAAGGATGGTAATTGGATTCCCAGTCAGGAAGTACTGGAACTAACCATCCTTCCTCCCTGGTATCGGACATGGTGGTTTATTCTTTGTTGCGCCGTTTTTATTGCTGCCGCTATTATCGAAGCTTTCCGAAGAGCATGGAAACGTAAAGAAGAGAAGTTAAAGTGGGCAATGAAAGAACATGAGCAACAGGTATATGAAGAAAAAGTACGTTTTCTTATTAATATCAGTCATGAGTTGCGTACACCTTTAACGTTAATATACGCACCACTTAACCGGATGTTGAAATCCCTTTCTACCGAAGATACACAGTATTTGCCAATAAAAGCGATCTACCGTCAAGCGCAGCGAATGAAAAACCTTATTAATATGGTACTCGATGTACGCAAGATGGAGGTGGAGAAAGCAAATTGCAGATACAACCGTATGTTCTCAATCAATGGATTGAACATGTATCCCAAGATTTCATCAGTGAAGGAGAAGCAAAGAACGTCCATATCCGTTATCAGCTTGATCCACATATCGATACTGTAAGTTTTGATAAAGATAAGTGTGAGATTATTCTAAGTAATCTGCTTATCAATGCCTTGAAACACAGTCCGCAGGATGCAGAAATAACAATTATGTCGGAGTTGCTTTCCGAAAGGAATAGCGTACGTATCTCCATCATTGACCGGGGAAACGGATTGAAACAAGTAAATACACAGAAACTCTTCACCCGTTTCTATCAGGGTACAGGAGAGCAGAGCGGCACAGGGATCGGACTGTCTTATTCCAAGATTCTGGTAGAACTACACGGAGGTTCCATTGGTGCACAAGATAATCAGGATGCCGGTGCGACATTCTTCTTTGAACTGCCCTTAAGACAACAATCGGAAGAGATTATCTGCCAACCGAAAGCATATTTGAACGAATTAATGAGTGACGATAGTAAAGAACAACAACCGGAGGAAGATAATTTCGACACGAGTCCTTACAGTGTTTTAGTAGTGGATGATAATCCGGACTTGACGGACTTCCTGAGAAAGTCACTGGGAGAATATTTCAAACGGGTAGTGATTGCTTCGGATGGTGTGGAAGCCCTTCAACTGACCAAAAGCCATGCCCCGGATATTATCATCAGCGACGTGATGATGCCGAGAATGAATGGATATGAACTATGCAAAAATATAAAGGAAGATATTACGATCAGTCACATTCCTATCGTTCTGCTGACAGCAAGAGATGATAAACAAAGCCAGTTGAGTGGTTACAAGAACGGGGCGGATGCTTATCTGACTAAACCTTTTGAGATAGAAATGCTGATGGAAATCATTCGCAACCGGTTGAAGAACCGCGAATCTATCAAGAAGAGATATTTGAATACAGGACTAGTCCCTGCGCCGGAAGAAAGCACCTTCAGCCAGGCAGATGAAACATTCCTGTTGAAACTGAATAAAATTATCCTGGAGCATTTGGATAGCAGTCATCTGGATGTCACTTTTATCTGCAAAGAGATAGGTATGAGCAGAGCCTCCCTTTACAATAAGCTGAAAGCTCTAACCGATATGGGAGCCAATGATTACATTAATAAATTCCGGATGGAAAAAGCAATCACGTTAATCACCAGTACGGACCTGTCGTTCACAGAAATTGCCGAGAAGGTCGGTTTTACTACTTCACGCTATTTCAGTACGGCTTTCAAACAATATACGGGAGAAACGCCGACTCAATACAAAGAAAAGCAGAAACAGGAAAGGAAAAAAGAGCAATAAGAAGCTACCCGGAAAATAAATATTTTTTAGGCACGGATTACACAGGTTTCACGCTTTTTTATAGTTGTTTTATGATAACTACCATTTTTAAAACCGTGAAATCCGTGTAATTCGTGCCTAACATTTTAATATATTGCAAGTTTCATTGCTTACTCAACCATTGACTTTTTTATAGTCTTCCAGGAACTTCTTCAATCCCGAGTCAGTCAGCGGATGATTGAGCAATCCTTTAATGGCGCTCAACGGACAAGTAGCAACGTCAGCTCCTACTTCTACACATTCGATAATGTGTTTCGTATTACGGATGGAAGCAGCCAATACCTGTGTTTTATAGTCATACGTACGATACATACGTACGATATCTCCCACAAGCCTTACTCCATCTTCACAAATATCGTCCAGACGGCCGACAAAAGGTGAAACATAAGTAGCTCCGGCTTTAGCTGCCAGTAATGCCTGTCCTACTGAAAAGACTAATGTACAGTTCGTGCGGATTCCCTTTTCCGTGAAATGCTTGATAGCTTTAATGCCATCGGCAATACAGGGAACTTTTACTACAATATGCGGATTGAGCGCGGCAAGTTCTTCGCCTTCACGAATCATTCCTTCATAATCGGTTGCTATCACTTCGGCACTTACATCTCCGTTGACGATCTCGCATATTTTAATATAATGCTCACGCTGATTCTGCGTTCCTTTGATACCTTCTTTCGCCATCAGCAAGGTTGGTAGTCACTCCGTCAAGTACTCCGAGGTCATAAGCCTCCTGGATTTGCTCCAAATTAGCTGTGTCAATAAAAAACTTCATACTCTTAATTTTTAATGGTTAACGATCTAATAGTCAAAGATAAAAATTTATTTTTATTCATCCCTGATTAAGCAATCGTAATTGACGAATCAAGATATACATCCTGAATGGTATTCAATAATTCCACCCCTTCGTTCATTGGTTTCTGGAACGCTTTACGTCCGCTAATCAATCCCATACCACCGGCACGTTTGTTGACAACGGCTGTAATGACAGCATCACGCAAATCTGATTCTCCGTGAGATTCTCCACCGGAGTTAATCAAACCAACGCGTCCCATATAGCCATTGGCAACCTGATAACGGCAAAGGTCAATCGGGTGTTCGGAAGCCAGTTCGGTATACATACGTTCGTCTACCTTGCCGAAGCCGATGGCTTTGAAACCACCATTGTTAGTAGGAAGTTTCTGTTTTACGATATCAGCTTTAATAGTCACTCCCAGACGGTCGGCCTGTCCTGTTAAATCGGCAGCCGCATGATAATCGACAGCACCTTTCTTGAAATCATTATTACGCAGGTAACACCAAAGAATGGTTGCCATCCCCAGTTCGTGAGCATATTCAAAAGCTTCGGCAATCTCCACGAGCTGACGGCGACTCTGTTCCGAACCGAAATAGATGGTGGCCCCTACCGCTACCGCTCCCATATTCCAGGCCTCTTTGACTGTACCAAACAGTACTTGGTCGAAAGTGTTGGGATAAGAAAGTAGTTCATTGTGATTCAACTTGACGATGAAAGGTATTTTATGGGCATATTTACGTGCTACGGAACCAAGGATACCAAAGGTAGAAGCGACTCCATTACAGCCTCCTTCAATAGCCAGTTTCACGATATTCTCCGGATCGAAATAGATCGGATTGGGAGCAAACGATGCTCCGGCAGTATGTTCGATGTCCTGATCGACAGGAAGTATGGATACATAACCGGTATTTGCCAGGCGACCATGTCCCAACAACGTTTGCAGACTGTTCAATACTCTGATATTCCGGTCCGAATCAATCCATACTTTATCTATTGTATCGGGAGACGGAACGTGAATCAGTGATTTATCAATGGTTTCGCAAGTGTGGTCCAGGTAATAACAGGCCTTATCTCTTAATAATTCTACTACTTTACTCATAACTTCATTTTTTAATGTGTAACTTTTCTATTTTTTCTTTCCCTGATTGGCTACTGCTTCCATCAGTTTTTTGATCTCTTCCGGGTTTCCCAGGAAATAGTCGTTGGCCACGTTCAGGTTTTCATCAAACTCAAAAACGTAAGGCACAGCAGTAGGCAGATTCAGTTTTATGATATCTTCATCGGAGATATTTTTCAAATGTTTTATGATACCCCGCAGGCTATTACCATGAGCCACAACCAATAAAGTATGGGCCGTTTTCAGACTGGGGAATATATCACTTTCCCAGTAAGGCATGATACGTTCAATGGTATCTTTCAATGATTCGGTACGAGGTAACTCGGCGTCGGGCACTTCATGATAACGGTAATCAAAACGCGGGTTTCTCAAATCACTCTCCGAAAGCGGATTGGGAGCTATATCATAGCTACGACGCCACACAAGCACTTGTTCTTCTCCATATTTCTCGGCAGTCTCGGCTTTATTCAATCCCTGCAATTCACCATAATGCTTTTCATTCAGGCGCCAGTTTTTCTCTACAGGTATCCAGTCCAGATTCATCTTATCGAGAACACAGTTCAAGGTTTTCACCGCACGCTTCAAATAGGAAGTATAAGCCTTATCGAAATTGAAACCATATTCTTTCAATGTCTCTCCGGCTTTTTCAGCTTCGGCAACTCCCTTTTCTGTCAGATCGACATCTGTCCAGCCCGTGAAGCGGTTTTCTTTATTCCATGCACTCTCTCCGTGACGAAGTAATACTATCTTTTTCATTTCTAAAATTCTCCTTTCTTCTTTTTATATATACAACAGATTGTTTCTTCACAAAGTTCACTAGAAAACAAATAGTTGTCAATACCCAGAAATAATGATTCTTTCTGCAAAGAAGCGGGATGCAGTAATCAGGGACATAAAAAAATACCCTCCTCTAATTCTAAGCTTGCATTATGGATGATGATTCATCAAAGCAAGGTTATCATTAGAGAAGAGTAAGTCTGTTAAAGTAAAAAAGAGAGAGTTTATATATACAAGAAAATCTGTTCTACTTTTCTGTTCTTTTTAAAAAGTTCCACTGTTGAAGTCTACACATCAGCATCTTTTCCATAATAGGTTTCTTTCGTCTTTTTGATGTTTCGCAGCAAAGATGAATAGTGGCGATAGTTCATATCTCCTTCCTTACAAGCTGCCAACTGTTCCTTTACATGCTCTTCAATCTTGTCCAGATGTTTCTCCATAAAGAGTTGAATATCAGAACGGGTGACTGTCATATTCAAACTTGTATTATCTTTCTCATTAGGTTTAATCACACGCTCTACAAACGACAGATAAGTCCGGTGTGTTTGACGACGGAAATTGTTCTCCAACTCATTAGGATCGTTCAACGGTTTCCATACAGCGACAAATACGTCATTCAAATACTCGTCCAGTGAATACGGTTCGGGTACGCTGAAGGAAGTTGAATAGATATTGTGAAGCATTCCCGGCGCAAGCAACAAAGCTAACGCAGAACTCTGACGGTCGCTAATTTCATCTACCGCTTTCAGGCCTACACGACTTACCACTTCGTCCGGATAGAGCCAGAGGGGAGCTACGAACAAGTTACGTCCCAACCATTCAACAACCTCTTTTTGTATGCTACGCGGCACATAATCACGCCCTTTGCTATCCGGCACATTTTTGGTATAACGGCCTCCCAGATTTTTCTGTACTTGCAGCGTATACTTCAGGTATTGGACGCGAACTGAATTATAGATAGTATTCAAGTCGTCATACTGACCGTCGGGTTGCGCCGTCCAAGTCAGAATATTCTCCATCACTCTTTTCAGATTCTTGATACCATATTCATTAGCCTTCATATTATTGTCGCCCAAATCTTCGCTTTGGCTGCGCGGGTCAGAGCCTTTTCCTTCATCACCGATAAACAATAAACGATGGTCTCCTTTCAGTTTCTTGGTAACTTCGGCACGTAATGCCGCTTTCTCTTTAAAGGGGTCTTTAAATTCCGGACGATATTGATATCCCCATTTTATAGCCCATTTATCATAATCGCCAATGCGAGGGAAAAGTCCTTTTTCTGAAATCCGGTCTTCAGGCTGTGCCACATAATTGAATCGTGCATAGTCCATGATTGATACCGTATGACCGTTGGCTTCCACCCAGGCTTTATCACGTAACTTCTCTACCGGAGTAGCTGAACTGGCAGCCATATTGTGACGCAAACCGAGTGTGTGTCCTACTTCATGCGAGGAGACAAACTGAATCAGAGTTCCCATTAATTTGTCATCAAAGGTCATTGATTGCGCACGTTTATCCAAAGGTCCGCACTGCACCATATACCATTTCTTAAGTAGGTTCATCACGTTATGATACCAACAGATATGACTTTCCATTATTTCTCCGCTACGCGGATCTACAATACGCGGTCCGTAGGCATTCTCTGTTTCCGAAGGCAAATAACGCAATACACTATAACGTGCATCATCCAAGCTCATTGTGGGATCGTCCGGCCACTCTTTGGCAATAATGGCATTTTTAAATCCGGCTGCTTCAAAAGCAACATTCCAATCGTTCACACCGGCTTTAAGATAAGGGATCCATTTCTTGGGTGTCGCCGGGTCTATATAGTATACAATAGGGCGTTTCGGTTCAGTGAGTTGCCCTCGACGATAACGTTCCGGGTCTTTCGGTTCCAACCGATAACGCTGAATGATAGCTCCACGCGATGTGACTTGCTGTTCATCAGAGAATTCTGTCACCGGATTCTGAAAAAAGCCGACCCGTTCATCTGCCAGTCTCGGCTGCATCGGCTCTTTAGGCAACATTACCATACTGGTATTCAGTTTCACAGTCACTGATCCTGTTGCCGCAGCCGGCAGTTTGCCGGAAGTTATGTTGTAAGTACGCAAAGTTACTACTTCCACATTAATAGGATAGTCTTTATAGTATCCATAAATGTACGATCCTGAACTAAAGAACCAATACCAAGAATAGAACGGTCACTTGATGTAAAGCCACAGGTCTTGTTATCACTTAAAAGGAACTTGGAGACGTTGACAAGCTGTGCCCGAGTCTCCGGATTTCTACCGATAACATCAAACTTACCGATAACCGGATCTACAGTAGACTGCTTCAACGCCTCTGCTATCTTATCACCCGGGCGGGCAAACTGCGACTGCACATATTCACGTAAAAAGAGAGTTTTATCGTTATGTTGTTCCCAATAAACCACACTTCGATTCACTTCTTCTCCACTAAGCATTTTAAATCCTTGCGGAACAGCTTTAAAGCGGGTAACAACCAATAACAATCGTCCCAATAAAGAATCCGGCACTTCAAAATACCAGTCATCTTTGATGTGACGGACCGTAAACATACCCTCACATTCACTTCCTCCATCTTTCAACAGTTTCTCGTAAGCAGTAGCCTTCTTGACAGTGTCTTTTTTGACCGTATCTTCATGAACTACCAGATTTTTGTTTCCATACTCCAGCGGAAGTTTACCACCGGCATACACTCCAACACATTGTAGTGTAAAGAGTATGTATGTCGCCATCATTAAAATTTTTCGCATCGCTTTTCTATCTATTTTATTCGTTAGTATTTAGTGTCAAATTGGGATTCTTCTCACGGGCAGCTACCGGGAACGGGATAATGTACAAACGTGAATCCGGTTTCAATGTATATATTTTCTGTTCTACGGTCGTAGTTACCAGCGGAAAAGTACGGGTAATCGTCTTTGCATAGTCGGCTTCCGTATTGAACCGTTTCAAATCCCAGAAACGGCTGAATCCGAAGAGCAACTCTTTACGACGCTCGTTAATGATTTCCTGCATCATCTCACGCTGTGTAGCCGGTTCCGGAAGCACAGCTTCACTTCCTTTGATTCGTTTTTCACGTAACTGATTCAACACTTCAACGGATCCGGACAAATCGTTCAAACGTGCCATCGCCTCTGCCAAAATCAAATAAACTTCGGCTGTACGCATACCTACAGCCATGTATTGAAACTTAGATAGGTAAGGGCAGTGTTCCATAAAGCAGCTCCAGAACCCTCGTCAAAATAATACTCAAGATTACCGGTCGTTTTGAAGAACAGGTTCAAACGCTCGTCATTATCTCCGAAAAGTTGTACTAACTCCGGACTAATCATACCATAAGCAATAGACGGGTTTTCAGAATAACTACCCATATAAGCATAATTCAACACTTCCGGATTGCCACCTTTGGCATAAGTTGAAACCTTAGTCGGTCCCCCGACGGCATCCAAAGCTATATAATCTATCAAGGCATTGTTCCGTTTCAAAGATTCCTCCGCCGCATCCTTAGCCTTTTTCCAGTCACGGTGGAACAAGTAAACGCGTGCCGCCAATGCATAGCCGAATGCTTTCGACGGATGATATACATTCACCGGTTCTTCCTGCAGATAAGGTAACGCATCCTCGATATCCTTGATGATAAAGTCATAGACTTGGGCAACAGTAGCTTTGGTAGGAGTCGCTTCCAAGTCATATTCGCTGACAATAGCAATACCACCGTCAGTGGCTGCTGTCTCCGGATTGTAGGCTTTAGCGAATGTATTCACCAGAATAAAATGATCCCACGCACGCATAATTTTTGCTTCCGCTTTAGCCAGTTCCTTCACATCCTTGTCACCTGTACTATGATCTACCAATGAAATCACGATGTTAGAACGTAAGATGTATTGATAACAGTTGGCATACAGATTATTATCACTTAATTCTTTACGATCGGCATCCTCATTAAAAGTCATATTGATTCCATCAGAGGAAAGATATTCCTTGCCGATAATATTCGATTCTTTTGACCAGACATTATCACTCAACAAAGCAAAAGACGACGGATAATAACTCCGGTTCGGCAAAGCCACCAATTCATAATAAGTCTCGGTAGAGTCTACAGTCTTCTTTCCTGTAGGGGTAATATCCACGTAATTCTCGCAAGCCGCAAATCCCAAGATAAGCAGAACTGGCAATATATAAAGTAATTTACGCATATCCTATATTCTTTTTAATAATTAGAAACTTGTTGATAATCCGATAGAATAAGTCTTGGGTGAAGCCATGCCGCGTGTGCCGCTGTTCAATCCGTAGCTTTCCGGGTCAATGTCGCTTCCTGCCTTACACCAGGTAAACAGGTTGTTCACTTGCAACTTCAAATTCAATGAATTAAGCCGAATTTGACGGCAGATACCGGACGGCAAACTATACCCCAAACTCAAGCTACGCAATTTCACATAACCAGCATCTTTCACATTGATATCACCATATTGCCACCAATCCTGGAAAGTACTTGCGTAAGTTTTAACCTTTGTAGGCATATCAATATACATACGTACATTTGCATCCGGCGCATCCGCACTCCAACGGTTGGTTATGTCTTTCAACGTCTGGCTTCCCACCTGGTCACTCATACTTACCACACTATTACGCAGTTTGTTACCGCCTGCATACACAAAGAAAGCATTCAAGGCAATTCCCTTGTAGCTAAGTCTCAAGGACACTGCTCCATTAAATTTCGGAGTCAGCGAGCCAAGATTTACAAGATTCTCAGTACCTTTCAGTGACAATCCGGTAGTAATATTGGCAACCGTACCATCCTCGTTGAACGTCACCAGGTCATTCCCATCTTTGTCCACCGCTACCGGATATCCATTTTCAATGCGGTCGATACGGTAAGCCCAAAGCGTATTATAACTGGTTCCTTCCATAAAGTAGTTCTGCGGGCTCATAATGAAACTTGTCGAAGTGTCCGAATCACTATGATCCACCTTTAACATCTTGTTCTTGTTATGGGCAAAGTTGAAATCAACGGCAAAGTTCCAGTCCTTCTTCCTGATGAGATTGGCAGTAAGAGAAAATTCGATACCCCGGTTACGCATCTCACCGTTGTTCACTACACGTGATTTAGCTCCCAATGTAGGATCCATGTAGCGGCGTACAAGCAAATCAGATGAGTGGCGGTTGTAATACTCCAAGCTACCATTGAACTAAATTATTGAAAAGACGGAAATCCAGTCCCACATTATAAGTGGCTGTTTTCTCCCAACCGGAGTTCGGTTCGGAAGATCATCATCATCATAAGTCAGGTATGTCGTCTTGATCGGATTGCTCTGGGTCTTCTGCTTTACTACAAATAGGTAGTCGAACTCTGATCCACATTACCGTTGATACCATAGGTCATACGTGCTTTCAGGAAGTCGAGCCAAACAATATCTTTCATAAATGACTCTTCCGACATAATCCAGGACGCACCGACAGACCACAGGGGATGACGCTGGTTACGGATATCAAGTCCGAACAAGTCCGCCTGATCCCAGCGGATACTTCCGGATACATTATAACGGGACAGATAAGAATAGCTTGCATTGGCATAAAAAGATGCATAACGATGGCGTGATTCTTGCAACGTAGGCGACAGGCCACTCAAAGTAATCGTATTGCCGGAAAGTGCACTGGTTCCTACACCGTCACGGTATGCCTGCCAATCTATAATGTCAGAAGTCAGTGTCTGAGGATCGTATCCATACATTAATTGCCGGGTAGGTTTCGGAATCTTATTTTCCCTGAATTCAAGTCCGGCAATGGCGGTTACTGCATGGTTCTTCCAACTTTTGTCAAAGTCTATCTGATTACGTACAGTATAACGGTTACTGCTCAACTCATTTTGAAAGAACCGTCCGCCTTTCGGCATTGCCGAATTTCCATTCGTATCAATCATAGAGTTGTACGTCATACGCATCAAATAGGAGTCCTCCGCATCAAACACTTCACTCTTGCTATGATTCCATTCATATTGATACATGAAGTTATATTTAAACATCTTCAGGAATCGTGCCTGCAAGCTGACAAACGGGCGGATGCTGACATTGCGTGATTTGGTACCGCCTTCACCCAATGCGTCAAGCACATTGAAACCAAATGTTTTATAAGGTGAAACACCTTCCGCCTTGCTCACGACACTGCCATTGTAAGCTCCACCCGAATATCCGCTTACATTCACATAAGGAGAATTATAACGGTTACCATCGGCATCCATTATTCTTTCATAACGTTGTTGCATAGTGTAACTGGTAAACAGGGTATTCGGTGTATCGCTACTTCCCAGACGGGCGTCCACCCCGGCATTCACATTCAGCCAACTAGTTATGGCATAGTTCGACTTATAATACAAGGAGAATTTATTCCTTTTATCATTTATCGTACGCCCCTTGTCATTTTCATAATTGAACGAAAGGAAGTGATTGTTTTTTCCGACTTTCTGCGATACGGACACATTATAACGCTGAGTTACAGCCGTGCGCCAAGCATTGTCACGATATTCTTTATAATAGTCATTATTACGCCACTGATTCAATGTAGCTTCGACTTCATTATTACTTAGTGTACCATTCTCCCGATCCAGATAAAGTTGGAACAACGGATTATAGTAGCCTGCCTTATAGCTGGACAAAAAACCGGATGCACTGCCTGATTCGGCTACATTCGCATCAAACACAGCTGTTTGATAATCAATAATGTCGCTTGTAGAAGCCAGGTTCAAACTATTGAAATTCGGTTTGCTGGTGATGAACCAATCAGCATTGATATTCACATGCGCACCCTCTTCTTTGGCCTGTTTGGTAACTACCACAATAATGCCGTTTGCAGCCAAAGCACCATAAATACTGGCTGCCGCCGCATCCTTCAAGACAGTAATACTCTCTACATTATAAGGATTTATCTCACTCAAAGTCAGGTCGGTCGGCATATCATCTACGACGATCAACGGCATTGTGCCTACCTTATCTGAGAACGTACCTCTACCGCGAAGGATAGGCTCATATCCCCGTTATTCGGATTGATATCCATACGCAGACCGGCTATTTGCCCTTCCAAGGATGACGCCAGGTCACTGTGCATCTGTCTTGTCAGTTGTTCAGAATCTATAAAACCGAAAGAGGCAGTAGAACGTTCACGGCTGATACGCTGATAACCCGTCACTACAACATCTCCCAATTGCTGTTTATCTTCATGCATAACCACATTGACATGAGTACGCCCTTTAATAGATACCTTTTCAGTTTGCATACCGACAAAAGAAACTTCCAATGTGTGGGTTTCCTCCATCACTTTACAAGTGAAATTTCCTTTGATATCGGAAATAGCTCCAAACGGGCTGTCGATTCCCCGGATATTCGCACCCGGCAGCGGATCACCTTTTTCATCCACTACCCGCCCTTCGATGTTCCTGACTTTACGAGTAATCGATGCAGGCTTCACTTTACGGACAGTGATAAAATGTTGTTTCACCTCATATTCAAAAGGCTTCCCTTCCAGTATTTTCTGGAGTGCCGCCAAAGGTGCCAACTGATGTATGCTTACGCTTACCCGGTACGCTCCGACATCTTCACTAGGAAAATTCACCTTATAACCGGACACATTGCTAAACTGCTTCAAAGCCTCTCCCAATGGCGCTTCCTTTAGTTCCAAAGAAATCAATTTGCTGTCCGTATTTTGTGCCCGTCCATGCAGGGCAATCACAAACATCAGCAATAAGAAGGCGGCTTTCATCCATACGACCTTTCTCATTGCCTTTTTGCGAGACAATGTAATTTGTTGCTTTTTCATAAGAGTTGTATTTGTAAAGTTATATATGTTTAATCGTAATAGTCCCGTCCTGATATTCTACACGTACTTTTTCCAGTTTATTCAACAGTTCCACTGCCTCGTCCAAATGAGCGTTGCGGTTCGCCCAAAAGTTCAGGCAGATATTGTATAGTTCCACCCGTTCAAAGTCTACGTTCACGTTGTACCATCTGCCCAGAGAACTCATAATTTCTTCCAGTGACGAATCTTCAAAATAGAACATTCCTTCTGTCCATGCCGTATAGGTAGCTATGTTGACACGCGATATTTTCTCTTCTCCGGTTTCCGTATAAGTCAAGTCCTGTCCGGGTTGAAGTACTACGGATGAAAGGCTGTTCGTGTTGGTCACTTGCACTTTTCCCTGCACCAATGTCACGTGGCGGTCTTCTGTTGTGTATGAACGTACATTGAATTTAGTACCCAGCACATGGGTATCCATGCCGTCGGCACTTACTATAAAGGGACATTTTTCATCCTTTGCCACTTCAAAGCAGGCTTCACCTTTCAACTCTACCCGTCGTTCCTTCCCGTTGAATGCGACAGGATAGCGCAGGCTACTTTCAGCATTTATCCACACTTTAGTCCCGTCGGACAGTACCAATAGGAAACTTTTTCCACGTGGTGTAGTCAACGTTTGGCAGCAGGTGGTATCCGGCGTCAATGTTTTCCATTCTTTGATGTCCATCACACTGTCTTCCAACAGTTGTTGTTCATGATGACCGTCCATTTGCAGCATCACATGTTCTCCACTGACAGTTGCGACAAAGAATCGCACCGGTTCCTCTTTTTTTATAAAGAAAGAAGGAAGTAAAGAAGGTATAAGAAAGGCCAAAACCAAAACGGCAGCCACAGCAGAAGCCGCTACCCAAATACGTGTTTTCATTTTTGCCTTGCGTCTCCTATCCAAGCTTTCACGCATCACAGCTTCCTTGCAAGCCATCAAGTCGAGAAATAGTTCCTTGTTTTCAGGTACGCTAATCCACTGGTTGAACTCTTCCGTCTCCCTTAGTCTCGGTTCCTGTATCGCACGCAATGCATAATCTGAATTCTGGTCTGGATTTTCCATCATAATAATCAACTGTTTATCTTAATACGTAGAGCCAACCGAAATTAATGACACCTATGAGAGATTTTTTTTCTTGATGGAAATTCAGAAGAACAAAAGATGAAGCCTGTATACCAATGACGATAACACACAAATGCACTATTCCAACGGTTCACAGGTTTCACCATTGAGATGAACAACTATAAATCAGACATTTATGGTGAAGGGAAGCAGAAAAACAAAGCAAACAACCCTTCACATCCTTCACCTCTTTTTTCATATGCTATGAGCTAAAGTAAATATGCTATAAGCAAAAAAGAATATGCTATAAGCAAAAATAAATTAGCTTATAGCAAATGACCCGTTGGGTATTAACTTTTGAGTTATCAAGTATTAACTCTTGAGCTATAAGGTATTAACTCTTGAATTATCAGGCATTAATACCTTGTTTACAGGAGATATATGCCGTGCGTATTGGACATATAGATCCAATATGCTAGACATATAGATCCAACACGTCAGACATATATGCCCAACAAATCCATATAAGTGCGTGAAGGGTGTGAAGGGTTATTTACTTTGTTTTTCCTACTTCCATTCACCATAAATATCTGATTTATAGTTGTTCAGCTAAAGTGTGAAACAAGTGAAGAGCAGGATTCAACATTAAACTGTAATAAGTAAAAAGACACTCAATCGTTTACGGAGTATTTTTAAAGCCCGGGCAATATGGGTTCTGACTGTATTATCACTGATATTTAATATTTCACTAATTTCCGCACATTTCTTTTCATTCAGAAAAAACTCTTCCACTACTATGCGCATTTGCGGCGCCATCTGGCGGATACTCTCCTGCATCCGGTCTATTTTATCTTCGTAGTCCCGATACTCTTTGGCAGTCCAACCGCTATAAAGTTCTTCCAAGTATCTTTCCGCATTCCGGTTCACTACATTCTGATGACGTATGTGGTCAATGCAACGGTTTTTCACCATAACATAGAATAAAGGCAGCAAATCAGTCTTCCCTTCAAACTGCTCGCTGTTTTCAAGTACTGAGCAAAACACATCACTCAATACATCCTTTGCGCTTTCTCCGTCATTCAGCAGATTATATGCATGAATATAGAGCTTTTGCCAATATTTCCTATACAATACAGCTATGGCATTTTGGCTACTATTCATATCTTTGTGGTTACTTTTTGCATTTAATTAAGCACAAAGATAGCCAAATAACACAAAAAGCAATCAATTCATTAAAAATATTAGAAATCATATTCTAATATATTAACGTATCATTTCTTTTCAAGAAGATGCGGTTTGTAATCGTATCCGGAAGTTCTGATTCATAATGTGTTACCATAATCATCGTCTTATCTTTACGTTTGCAGAAGGCTTCGATCACCTTTTTAACCCGACGACGATTGTAAGTATCCAATCCATGAAGCGGTTCGTCCAAAATCAGTAATTCAGGATCTTTGACGAAAGCACGTGCCAACAGAGCCAGACGTTGCTCCCCACTGGAAAGCTGCAAGAAAGGTTTGTCTTTCAAGTCGGCAATGCCGAATATATCCATCCACCACTCACATACAGCCATTTGCTCCGGTTGGGGGCGTTTGTACAGTCCGATACTGTCGTGCAGTCCGCTGGCTACGATTTCAATAGCCGGCAAGTTTTTGAGATAAGCACGATGCATCTCGGGACTTACATATCCGATGTGTTTCTTGATTTCCCAAATACTTTCTCCAGTTCCCCGTTTGCGTCCGAAAAGGCTGATGTCGCAAGCGTATGATTGTGGATTATCCGCACAAACCAAACTCAATAATGTAGACTTTCCTGCACCGTTCTCCCCGCTCAACGCCCATTTCTCCCCACGATGCACTGTCCAGTCCAGTTCGTTCAGAATAGTGCGGTCGCCATAGCGGATACTTACCTTATTCAGTTTCACCACTTCGTCCGAGTCATAGTTGTTGCCGTCATAAGGCAAATCAATAATCCGTTTCTGCAATTCATCGAAAGAAGTAGCTGCGTCTCTGTTGCGGAAAGCAGTCAGGTAGGCTTCGCGTTCCATCTTGGAAAACACTTCCATTTTATCAACAGGGATAACATGAGTGATAAAGGAAGGTATATCATCCATCATGGAAAGTACCAGAATAATCTGGACGGAAGACATTTTTGTCAGACGTTCAAGCAAAGAGAATAACAATTCGCGGGTAGGCGCATCCAGTCCGATAAACGGATTATCCATTATCAGAACGCGGGGGGCTGTCAACAGTGTCTTTGTGAGCTGGAATTTACGCAGTTCACCACTTGAAAGAAGGATTATCTTTTTATCAAGAAGAGGTTCGATGCGGAAGAGCTCGAACAGTTCATTTTTCAGTTGTTCGTCTTTAATCTCTCCCAACATTTCGCGGACGTCCGGCGTTTCATCCTGGTCGTGCGCATTCCAACGCTGTTGGTAGTAATAATTGGCATCTGCCGCTCCATAAGTATCACGGAACGCGATATATTTCACATTATCATAAACAGTTTGAGTAGCGGAAGGGGAAAAGTCATACTGGAGTGTTCCTTCACGTAGCGGATATTTTCCGATTAATGTATCTACAAAAAGGCTCTTGCCACCCCCATTGGGACCTACAATGGCTATATGTTCGTTCGCTCCGATAGTTGCCGTGATAGGTTTGGCTAAACGCACAAGCGGGTTGCGTGCTACGCCCCCCGCCATGCAGAATGTATTTTGGCTCATATTTTTATATTCTGTTTTATTTTTGACCGCAAAGGTAACAATTTTATCACAGAATAAGCACTTTTCTTGTCTATTTAGTAAATCCGTAAGGCGGACATTCAAAATTAGTGATATTCAGTTTGTATTCCATCATATCTTTCAATTCATGCACCGGACGTTCCAGTTCATAAGGTATCGGCTGCTTGCTGAATTGCTGGAAATAGAGCAAGCAGGCATCTTTCCACCACACCGCGTCACGTGTCTGAATCTTCAACCGGTGCTGTATGTCACGGAATCGTTCCGGGTCGATGTATTTCTCCATAGGCGCCCATAACTTCTGGAAGTTTCTGGTTTCTTGCACCCCACGGTCATAAGCATAGCACAACTCCGCCAAAGTGTACGCCCGCTCTTCATCCGATGATTCCAGGGAACATGGTGGAACCAAAGAAGCAGATTTTCGGGACAGGTATCTACATTATCCAGTTGTTCGCATAAAGGAGAGTGATATTGTGCGGTCGCATTGCTCCCTTTGCTGCTGCGGTCGAATCCGATACCGCCGTCATCTGCCTATGGTAATAAGAAGGCATCCAGTCGGGACGGGCACCGGGAATATCACACCAAGCTCGGGCCCGTAATGATGTCCCCATGCAAAGATGTGATGCAGTCCTAACGGCATCATATAATCTACTACTGCTTCCCTCGACTCTTGGAGAAGTTGAGAGTTGAGAAGGGAGAGTTGAGAGTGAAGTTGTTGTCTCTCTTTGGAAGATATTTCATTGACGGAATCGTTGTACGGCTGTAAGGCAAGCGGAAGAAAAGTTTGCCTCAACCATTCTTCACCGATCTGCTCGGAAGAAAGTGAATGTTTCCATGCCAAACGACCGAAAGCATACCAGTTGGCTTGGGCAAAAGGATGTCCGCACCAATTGATGTCATCACCGATATTGGTGACACCGGCAATAGCCGTCAATGAATGGGAGAACAAGGAGCCGTCCGTCACACGGGCGATGGTAGAGCCTGCGCCTTGTACGTAAGTGTCGCTGTCCAGACATTCTTTCCACATGGGAGCGAGAAAAACGAGGTGGTTGGAGAATCCCAGATATTCCTGTGTTATCTGAAATTCCGGCATCACGGGTGTTTTCTTCATGGCTCCGAATAACGGGCTGAACGGTTCGCGGGGCTGGAAATCAATCGGGCCGTTCTTTATCTGTACAATCACATTGTCGCGGAACTTTCCGTCCAAAGGTTCAAATTCAAGATAGGCTTGCTTGGCCCGGTCGCTGTCCGTGGGCGAGTAAACGAAAGCACGCCACATGACGATGCCGCAATAAGGTTTCAATACATCGGCAAGCATGTTCGCCCCTTCGGCATGAGTACGCCCGTAGTCACACGGTCCGGGTTGTCCTTCGGAGTTTGCTTTCACCAAAAAGCCTCCGAAATCGGGTATCAACGAATAGATATCTTTGGCTTTTTTCTTCCACCAGGCAATCACCTCTTTATCCAACGGATCGGAGGTGGATAAACCACCTAAAGCTGCCGGGGAAGAAAAGTTAATTGAAAGATATATTTTCAAACCATAAGGACGGAAGATGTCTGCCAGAACTTTAACTTTCTGCAAATAATCATCAGATAGTATCTTAGGACTTGCATTGACATTGTTTATCACAGTAGCATTAATACCGATGGAAGCATTGGCGCGTGCATAAGCTTCATAACGGGGAGAAACAACCGACGGGAGTTCGTCCCATTTCCAAAGCGAATGTCCGGCATAGCCACGTTCGATTGTACCGTCTAGATTGTCCCAATGATTCAAGACGCGAATCCGGTAATCCGGTTTTTCGGAGACATTTAAAGACTTCAATGTTGATTCGGATAATTGTCCGGTGGCTTGCAGACGAAGCAGATGATAAGTTCCGTAAAGTATTCCTTGCTCACCGGAAGAAGTGATTGTCAAATGGTTACCGTCTTTAGAAGCGCGGATGATGTACCCGTCATTTCCTAATGCACGCAGTTCCTTATTTTTCTGTATTTCCAGCGTTATGGGGATTCCTCCCTGCCAGAAGTTCCGCAATTCGGAAACGGCGATATTTAATGTAGGAGATTGTTTCTTATTCATTATTATTGCTTTTGCTCCCGTTGAATAACGAAGCCACAAAGCGCTCCCATCTTCTGCATAAACAGAGAAAAGACTGAAAACAGGACAAATGTCAATATAGATATAATCCTCATAAGTAATAGTTCAAAATTCGTTTCACGAATGGGTATTTAAGGGTTAAATGGGAATTTAGCAGTTAGGCTGAAAGCCTTACAATTATATATTTATTGGGGTGCCTGAAAGGGCTTAATTATATAGCGTAGGGCAACGCCCTACGAAAAAAACACACCAGCCACAAGCCCTGAAAGGGCGGAACTGTATACAATTATGCCTTTCAGGGCGCAAATTCAGA
>ENA-OQJX01000305-OQJX01000305.1-human-gut-metagenome-genome-assembly--contig:-NODE-305-length-29383-cov-2.701395_pt1 | contig 29383 bp, 36 predicted proteins | sample MGYA00242615_ERZ504782 | MGnify/ENA primary metagenome ERZ504782 (study PRJEB26092, sample SAMD00036354) | human gut metagenome | host: Homo sapiens | study: EMG produced TPA metagenomics assembly of... | reverse complement strand
AAGGAGATATGATTGCCTATAATCTGCCTATCACCAAAGAGTGGAAGACAGTCTGCTTTATTGTGGTGAAGATGTCATCACCCATCAAGTGATTGTTCAACAAGGAAGAGGAAAACAGAAGCCATTAAAAGACGTAACCGACTGGTAGGAAAAGATATATACGTAAAGCCGGGGAAATATTACGACCGCCTCGTCAATCTGAACAGCGAATTAGGAGGCGGCATCCGGATTCATGAAGTTACCAATGACAGTACTACCATCGAGGACTTGATAACGCAAGTGGCGCAAGGAAAAATTCCGTATACAGTAGCCGACAATGACCTGGCAAAATTAAATAAGACCTATTATCCTAATTTAAATATCGATCTGTCTATCAGTTTCGATCAACGGTCTTCGTGGGCAGTACGAAAAGACAGTCCCGAACTGGCAGCCGCCACTACTAAATGGCATCAGGAAAATATGACCTCTCCTGCCTACACAGCCAGTATGAAACGTTATTTTGAGAATAGTAAAATGATGCCCCACTCTCCTATCCTTTCATTGAAAGAGGGGAAAATTTCTCATTATGATGATTTATTCAGAAAGTATTCCAAAGATATCGGATGGGATTGGCGTATGCTGCGTCACTAGCCTATACAGAATCTAATTCGATACCACCGCTGTTTCCTGGCCGGCGCCAAAGGACTGATGCAGTTAATGCCTGCCACCGCCCGGGCAATGGGAGTACCTCCCGGCAAGGAGCAGAACCCGGAGGAAAGTGTGAAAGCGGCTATTAAATATATCGCCGCCAACCGACCGCAGTTTCAGTATGATTCCCGACAAACAGGAACGACTCAACTTCATTCTGCATCTTATAATGCCGGCTTGGGACATATATACGATGCCATGGCGCTAGCCGAAAAATACGGAAAGAACAAACTAGTATGGAAAGACAATGTAGAAAACTTCATCCTGCTCAAAAGCAACGAAGAATACTTTACCGACTGTCTGCAAAAACGGGTATTTCCGTGGTATCGAGACTTACAATTTCGTCCGTGATATCATGTCGCGCTACGAATCCTACAAGAAGAAAATAAAAGCATGATTAATATTAAGTATCAATATTAAGTATTAACCGTGGCCTTTGAGGTGCTTATCCGCATGGCGTAATACTTAATACTTGATACTTACTTAATACTTATTTTTTGGTTACTAAGCTGATTACGATGATGGCTAATACAGATAATGGTAAGGCAAATAATATCGGATCAATCACAGGGAAAGGATAAGTGGTAATCAATACATCCCGTCCAAATAATGCTTTGCAGATACCTAATGCTGCAGATTCTTTCTGATGAAGAAATACAAGGGCAAACAGGCTACCGATTGTTCCGACCCAAAGACTTGCCATGACACCCTGCTTAGTAGCTTTCTTCCAATATAAAGCACAGAAATAGGCTGGAAGGAAAGCTGCAGCACAAATCCCCATAAAGATAGAAGTTCCACGGGCGATAATATCATGAGGCAACATATAGCAAATAATGTAGCTGACCAGAATAGAGAACAATACTCCCAGACGAATCACGTTGGTCAGTTTATTCCGCGAACGGGGTTTATAAGTTCCATAGATATCAGAACCTACCGAAGCCCCCATTGTATGGAACTGCGAGCTTAGTGTAGACATACTGGCCGAAAGGATACATAACATAAAGAGTGCGGCAAACCAGTCGGGCATCGCTTTATTAATAAAATATGGAATAATCTTATCGATGTCCTGCACTACTTCGGTAGCAACCGCTCCTTCTGTTTTCAGGAAGAAAAGGTTACTCAAAGCTCCGGCATGATAGATAGCTCCTACTGTTATAATCAAAAAGAAACAACCGATAAATACACCGCGGTTTAATTGTTTGCTACTTTCCACAGTCATAAAACGAACCACTAGCTGGGGTTGCGCAAGACATCCGATTCCTACTCCTAAAATAAGGGAAGTAACAAGTGAGTACCATTGCGGTGAACCTGTAACAGGCATTGCAGTCCATCCCTGATGTCCCAATGCTTTAAATTTTTCCGGGACTAACGGAGCAATAGCAGTCAACTCTTTATTCGCCTCGGTAAAACCCATACCGAGCACCTGGTATAAAGAGAATAATAGAAACAGCATGCAACCGAACATGATTACTGCCTGCAACGCATCTGTATACATGACTCCTTTCATACCGCCTGCAATAACATAAGCAGCAATAACCAATGTAAATATCAACAAAGAGATATTGAAATCAATCTGAAAGATCTGTTCGATAAATACAGCTCCACCTTTCATCACAACTGCTGCATAAAGCGGCATTCCGACAAAAATAACAGCAGCAATAAATACCTGTATATTACGGGAACGAAAATGACGCCCTAATAATTGAGGAAAAGTGCTCACATTCAGTTTTGCACCCATACGCCGGGTGCGTAAACCGAAAAAGATAAAAGCAATGACAACCCCAATAAACATATTCAGGAAACAGAGCCACTGAATACCCATTCCGAAAGCTGCCGCCACTCCTCCAAAACCTACAATAGCAGATGCAGAGATAAACGTAGCACCGTAAGAAAGTGCCATAACAATAGGATTCATCTGACGTCCGCCTACCAGATAGTCACTGGTATTCGTTGTTTTCTTGTATCCCAAAAAGCCGAGGTAAGCAAGTGACAGGAGATATCCTATCACAATCAAGCCGAGTGTAAATGTATTCATCGAGTTTCGTCTTTTTCGTCGTCCTTATTCCAATACTTCAGCCCAAACCAGGCAGCAAAGATCACACATACCACTGAAAGAAGGTAAGGCAGAATTATAAAAGGGTCGTCTATTCCAAACATTTGCGTATCAGATTTTAATTAGCGTTGCAAATGTAAGGAAATTATTGAAAAGACAAAACTTTTGCTTACTAATACTGATTATAATGTATCTTTTTCTCGTCAAATTTCTGTTTCGGGTTCTCTTTTGTAGCCGGATAGCCGAAAGGAATGACACAAAGCGGAAGGATATTATCAGGTAGATTGGTATATTTGCGTACCACCTGCATACGGTCTTCATAAGGATAGGCAGCCGTCCATACAGCCCCCAGTCCCAGACTTTCGGCAGCCAGCAGAATATTTTGCGCTGCTGCTGAACAATCCAAATACCAATAAGACGAACGTACAGAATCTCCGCAGACAATGATAGCGTTACGGGCTTGGGTTAACATCTTTGCATAAGGAAGCGCAGCAGCCATTGAATCCAGTTTGGCACGATCGGATACTACTATAAATTCCCAAGGACGGACATCTTTCCCCGAAGGGGCAGCCATTCCGGCACGAAGCATCAAGTCTATTTTCTCTTTCTCCACTCCCTTATTCAGATAAGTACGCACACTTTTACGTGCGAAGATATTATCCAAAGCAGCATTTCCGGTTTCGGACGTTCCTTTTTCTTCTTTGGTAGAAGAACATGCGCTCATAGCAACAACTATTGCTGCAATCAGACATAAGAAAGAGAAAATCTTTTTCATTGTGATACTATTTAAAACAGATTCAACTTATTTTTCTGCGCCTCTTCCAATGAAACCGTTTCACGTTTCAGCAGACCGTTTTTTTCACGAAGCGCCTCATATTCGCTATTCAGTTCGTTCACCAATTCGGCTTTCAGCTGTGGATTCAATAATTTGGAAGCAACACTTGCATTCTGGGAAGCATCTTTCAGATGTACCACCGGAGCGTGATAGACAGGAGCAATTTTCAATGCCGTATGCATTTTCGATGTAGTAGCCCCACCAATCAGAAGAGGAATATCCAGTCCTGCTTTTTCGAGTTCCAAAGCCACATGCGCCATTTCTTCCAAAGAGGGAGTAATCAGACCACTCAATCCAATCATATCCACTTTTTCTTCAATGGCACGCTGCACAATGGTTTCCGCCGGCACCATCACTCCCAAGTCTACAATATCATAACCATTGCAAGCCATCACCACCGCTACAATATTTTTTCCAATATCGTGCACATCGCCCTTTACAGTTGCCAGCAACACTTTTCCAGCCGCGGCGCTTCCTTCCACTTTTTCCGATTCGATAATCGGCTGCAGGATAGCTACGGCTTTTTTCATCGTACGGGCAGTCTTCACAACTTGGGGAAGAAACATCTTACCGGCACCAAACAACTCACCTACATAATTCATTCCATCCATCAACGGGCCTTCAATCACATCGACTGCTTTATCATAAAGCGGCAATGCTTCCGCCAAATCCTGTTCAAGGAAATCTCCGATTCCTTTCATCAAGGCATATTTCAAGCGTTCCTGAACGGATTCTTCTCTCCACGCATCTTGTTTGGCGGCTGGTTGTCCGGCAGTTCCGCTCATAGTTGCTTTCAGCGATTCCGCCAATTCTATCAGACGTTCCGCTGCGTCCGGACGACGATTTAAGACGACATCTTCTATCTTTTCCAATACATCGGTCGGGATATCACTATATAACACGGAAGTACCCGGATTCACAATTCCCATGTCCATTCCTTGCTGAATGGCATGATAAAGGAATACAGCGTGCATCGCCTCACGGATATAATTATTGCCACGGAAAGAGAAAGAAAGGTTACTGACTCCTCCGCTAATATGAGCACCCGGAAGATTCTTTTTGATCCATGCGGTAGCTTCAATGAAATCTACGGCATAGTTATTATGTTCTTCGATCCCCGTAGCTACGGCAAGTACATTGGGGTCAAAAATAATATCATGAGGATTAAAACCTACTTTATCTACCAAAAGACGGTAAGCCCGTTCGCAAACTTCTATTTTACGGGCGGCTGTATCTGCCTGACCTTTCTCATCGAAAGCCATTACGACGGCGGCCGCTCCATATTGGCGGATGATACGGGCATGTTCGAGGAAAACGTCCTCGCCTTCTTTCAGAGAAATGGAGTTAACGATTGACTTTCCTTGCAGACATTTCAGGCCGGCTTCAATCACTTCCCATTTGGAAGAGTCAATCATTACCGGAACACGGGCAATTTCCGGTTCGGACATGATAAGATTCAGGAAAGTAGTCATCTCTGTCTTTGCGTCCAACAGTCCGTCATCCATATTGACGTCAATCACCAAGGCACCATCTTCCACTTGTTGACGGGCGATGGAGAGAGCTTCATCATATTTCTTTTCGTTTATCAGACGAAGAAACTTACGAGAACCGGCTACGTTGCAACGTTCGCGACATTTACAAAGTTAATTTCCGGTTTGACTTCCAACAGTTCAAGTCCGGAAAGCCACATACAATCCGGTGCAAGAGCAGGGACGTGTGGTTTAGCACCTTTCACGAGGGCGGGATATTCGGCAATATAGGCATCCGTCGTTCCACAACAGCCGCCAATGATATTGATTAGCCCTTCTTCGATATATTCTCTCACTTCGTGAGCCATATCAGCAGGTGTCTGGTCATACTTACCCAGGCTATTCGGTAATCCGGCATTCGGATAGGCGCTAATATAATAAGGTGCACGAGCTGCCAGTTGTTCCAGAAATGGTTTCAATTGGCGGGCTCCGAAAGAACAGTTTAAACCGACAGAAAAGATATTGGCATGTTGCACGGAAGCAAGAAATGCGTCCAATGTCTGGCCGGACAATGTTCGTCCGCCAATATCGGACACTGTTACAGATAACATGACAGGGACTTCGACGCCTGTTGCTTTCATTGCCTGTTCGGCTGCAAAAATAGCAGCTTTAGCATTCAGGGTATCAAAGATTGTTTCGATCAGAATGGCGTCTACGCCACCTTCAAGCATTGCTTCCATCTGTTGCTGATAGGATGCAGCCAGTTCGTCGTAACTCAAAGCACGATAAGCCGGATTGTTCACGTCCGGGCTCATAGAGCAGGTTTTATTGGTTGGGCCTACAGAGCCGGCTACAAAACGCGGTTTATCGGGATTCTTTGCAGTGTACTCGTCGGCAAGATCACGGGCTAGTTTTACGGCTGCCAGATTCATCTCACGCACGTATTCTTCTACGTGATAATCAGCCATAGAAACTGTAGTCGAACTGAATGTATTGGTTTCGATGATATCCGCACCTGCTTCCAGGTATTTACGATGAATATCCTGAATCACGTCGGGACGTGTAAGACACAATAAGTCGTTATTCCCTTTCAACTGTCCGGGGATATGCGCAAACCGTTCACCACGAAAATCTTCTTCCTTGAGGTTATATTGTTGAATCATTGTACCCATTGCCCCATCCAGAATAAGGATGCGCTCGGATACGACTTGAGAAATTGTCTTTTTCATTACCCTATCACATTAATACCTAAATACCTACTCTGCCATCTTCTGCCAGACACTTCGCAGTCCGGCGTTTATCTTATAGCGGTTTTTACTTACCGCTTGAACATTCTTGCCATATCTCTACGGTCGTCTTTCTCCTTTATAGATTCTCGTTTATCATATTCTTTCTTACCTTTCGCCAAAGCGACTACCAGTTTCGCCAAACCTTTCTCATTGATAAACAAGCGTACAGGGACAATCGTAAAGCCGGGATTTTTCATCTCCCGCTGAAGTTTCTCCAATTCTTTTTTATTAAGCAACAACTTCCTCTCTCTACGTGCCGTATGGTTATTGTACGATCCATAGAAATATTCGGCAATGTGCATATTCTTCACCCACAATTCGCCTTTCGTAAAATAGCAAAACGTATCTACCAGACTGGCTTTTCCCAAACGAATGGATTTTATTTCCGTACCGGTCAATACAATACCTGCTGTGTAGGTATCTATCAGCTCGTAATCAAACGTAGCCCGCTTATTCTTTATATTTACAGGAGGTTGTTTCATCTTTACTCATTAATTAAGTATAGCCGTCAGTCTATTAAACACGATCTGTATCACCGCCGGACATAGTATTAACAATACAGACGACAAAAGGGTGTATTTTAATCGTTGTTTTTCTTCTACTCCCATCAGTATAGGAACTCCCTCCCATACCACATAGACGATGTAGAACTGCAGCAACCAAGCAATAATTCTAAAATCAGGTAATAGTCCGGTTACTATCTGAAGCAGGAAAGACACAACCAATGCATATCCTGCAAACTGTTGTGTCAACGGCATATTGCTATGCAGACCAAACATCCTTGTTCCCATTTCATTGATGGCATAAGCTGCCAGAAAATAGCCACCGAACAGGGCTACAGCTACGGCGCAACAATTGGTCATAGCTATCTGGAAACTTTGCGGACCTCCCCACCCATTCGTCAATAACGAACCGATGAATACGGACAGACCGCATAAACCAATCATAGGATAGACAAAAGCCATAAATACTTTTCGCCTATCCTCTTCCATAGAAATTTCCTCCCAGGCCTTGGCCGGAGAGGAAATCAATTTCATTGCTATGTTAAATAGTTCTTTGTAGTTCAATGTTATTCTGTAAATGCGTAATCATATTCAACCGAACGTTCAACCGAAGTTCCTTCCCATCCTTATCGACCAATTCATCTTTTGAGTTATTGATTTCAGCTGTCAGTTCCAGGTATTTCGGTAATTTGCCTGTTTTCTCCTTAAATGCAGCAAGAGCAGCTCTAATTGAATAAGCCCTATAAGCATATGTAAAATTAGAACGAGTTACGGTCTCACCTGCATCCTCAACAACATGGCTAATATATAGTTTTAACTTAGTGTCAGAGGCAGTCATTGCTTCAGGATCATAAGAAAGAACAAATGAATGCTTCTTTACTTCTGAATCTTCAACACTAGAGTTTGTAACTTTCACCCAATATGGCATTGTCAAAACGATTGTATTTTTGTCATAATAAACCAAACTTGACTGTTGCTTATCCAATGAATAAAGAGGATTAGTAGGTTCCGTTTTTTGAGGATTCAAACCTTCATTACCTTTAGGGTCAATACAAAGCGGAGTAGATAGCAAAGTAACTGGTATACTAGTACTATTTGCTGTCACCTGTGATTGGTCATATTGGCATGAAATTATAAACATATTTCCATCCAAAAAGCCCAACTCTGTAGTTGGCACCAACTTCGTAGTTCCATCACCCATCAAAAATGATCCATAATTATACTTAACAGGAACAGTCATTGTAACATTGTGGTTATCATCTCCATTCATACAAGAAGTAACTGACATACCCATAACCACAGCCATCAAAGCCACCAAGAAAAATTTCACTTGTTTCATAAACATATTTTTAGATTTTGCAAAGATATAAATTCTAATTCATAATTAATAAATGCAAGTACTTAAAAAATACTGCATCCGTTACTTTATTATTTTGCAAAAAGTTCCAAATGTTCATCTACATAGCTTGCAATCAATGCTGTGACCTGTTCTTCCATTTCTAAATAGGCTTCTTCCAAGTCATCGAAAGCTTCATATTGCTCGTACATAGCCATAAATTCATCATCCGTCCGTTCCTTTTCCAAGTCTTTCCGGTTGGCATCAAAGATTTTCTTAGCCTTATAAACTAATTTCGAAAACTCTTCCGCTCCCCATAAACGCATCACTTTCGCAAACGGATTATCAAATATATAGCCACCATAACCATTCTGAATCAATTGGCAAAATCCCCCCGCCATCACCTCATCACGAAAAATCTGATAAGCCAGCAAAGAATGTTGTTCCCCTGTCAGCAGAGGCATTGTTTCGGCAGTTAGTTCGCCACCGATAATCTCTTTATATTTATCTGTAAACGCCTGGATAAATTCATCCATTCCTTCACCCGCAGCCTTTTGCAAAGTAGATTCTACAACTTCGATCATAACTTTCTTATATAAATTATGCAGCAAAGCTACGAATTTTATTCTACATCCAGTAATAATCCTTCCACAATCTTACCTGTCTTAACTTCATTATCTATCCTCCACTGCCTTCACACGACGCATATCAACTCATTTACAGACACTTCCTGTGAACAAATCATATAAAACACGGTATTCACATCCTTCACAGAATATGTATTTCACAGTTTCACCACATAGTGAGAACCAATACTTGCTATATTAATAGAAACAGGCAAATAGCATATATATCCCGAACGGAAAGCAACTGTTTAATAACAGACGACTCCAGTCGGCTATCCAGTCAACTCCAGTCGGCTAATCAGACAACGATAGTTGTCCGAATCGCCGGCTATCGTCAGCCGACAAGAATATTGTAAGGTGATTTATGAATAGCCGGCTCTATTCAGGCTATTTATTATACATGTAATCGCATCCCCAAATAAACTCCTATTAAATAAGGTATAAGCCAAATGCACCAAACTACAATGCTGAAACGATTAAAATGTCTCTTTTCTATAGGCGTTCCCTTCACATAGGTCCATATCGCCCATAACGCATGTACAAACATCAGAAGAATAGCAATTGCCCCTGTCACCGTATGCATTTCGTCATGCAGATGAGTAAGTTCGGCAATATGCTCCATCAGACTTGTACCCACCGTGTCGGCCAGCAACCCGAGAAGAAAGAAAATGATATGCCAAAACTTTAATTTCCTTTGAAGACGTTCTCCCCAAACACCTATCGTATAAAACACAAGCGCAGATGAAATAACGCAAATTGCCGCTATTAAATAATGTATATCTATCTGATTCAGTTCCATAAATTTTCTTTTTCTAATAACAACAAAGCACAGGATAGATAGTTCTCGCGGTCTCAATCTTTCACAAATGCAATCCCGACTTTACAAACGACGAAAAAACGTAAACAGATTTGTCTCTTTTCACAAAAAAGTAATAAAAGGCGATTTGCAGAAACAAATAAATCGACTACCTTTGTGGGCGATTTAGAGAATCGTGACTACGTATTTTTAATTATATCACTAAAAAAAGAGCTAATTATGACTTATTCACACGAAGTGGAACACATGTGTGTTGTAAAGAAGGGCCCTAACCACGGACCGGCTCCCATACCCGAAGAAGGCAAATGGGTAAAATCTAAAGAAATCGTTGATATTTCTGGTTTGACACACGGTATCGGTTGGTGCGCTCCTCAACAAGGTGCTTGTAAACTGACACTGAACGTTAAAGAAGGTATCATTCAGGAAGCTTTAGTTGAAACTATCGGATGTTCCGGTATGACTCACTCTGCTGCTATGGCTGCTGAAATTCTTCCGGGAAAAACGATCCTTGAAGCATTGAACACTGACCTTGTTTGCGACGCTATCAATACTGCAATGCGCGAACTTTTCTTGCAAATCGTATACGGACGTACTCAATCAGCTTTCTCTGAAGGTGGTTTGATTATCGGTGCAGGTTTGGAAGACTTGGGTAAAGGTCTTCGTAGCCAGGTAGGTACTCTTTATGGTACTTTGGCTAAAGGTCCTCGTTACCTTGAAATGGCAGAAGGTTATATCAAACAAATCTTCTTGGACAAGAACGACGAAATCTGCGGATACGAATTCGTACACATGGGTAAGTTCATGGACGAAATCAAGAAAGGTACTGATGCTAACGAAGCTTTGAAGAAAGTTACAGGTACTTACGGACGCGTAACAGCAGAACAGGGAGCAGTTAAATCTATTGATCCACGTCACGAATAATATAAGGAGGAAAGAAACAATGATTAGAGAAGTAAAATTCGAAAGCCAAGACCGTCGTATCAAACAGATTATCGCTGCTTTGAACGCTAACGGCATCAAAGATATCGAAGAAGCTAACGCTATCTGTGAAGCTCATGGACTTGATCCTTATAAAACGTGTGAAGAAACTCAGCCTATCTGTTTTGAAAATGCAAAATGGGCTTATGTTGTAGGTACTGCCATTGCTATTAAAAAAGGTTGTACAAACGCTGCTGAAGCTGCTGAAGCTATCGGTATCGGTCTGCAAGCATTCTGCATCCCGGGTTCTGTAGCTGACGACCGTAAAGTTGGTATCGGCATGGTAACCTTGCTGCTATGTTGCTGCGTGAAGAAACTAAATGTTTCGCTTTCCTGGCAGGTCACGAATCTTTCGCTGCTGCTGAAGGTGCTATCAAAATCGCTGCTAAAGCAGACAAAGTACGTAAAGAACCGTTGCGTTGTATCTTGAACGGTCTTGGAAAAGACGCTGCTCAGATCATCTCTCGTATCAACGGCTTTACATACGTTCAGACTCAATTCGATTACTTTACTGGTGAACTGAAAGTTGTTCGCGAAATCGCTTACTCTGACGGTCCTCGTGCAAAAGTAAAATGTTATGGTGCTGACGACGTTCGCGAAGGTGTAGCTATCATGTGGAAAGAAGGTGTAGACGTATCTATCACAGGTAACTCTACTAACCCGACTCGTTTCCAACATCCAGTTGCAGGTACTTACAAGAAAGAACGTGTTCTTGCTGGTAAACCATATTTCTCTGTAGCTTCAGGTGGTGGTACAGGTCGTACTCTTCACCCGGATAACATGGCTGCCGGTCCTGCTTCATACGGTATGACAGATACGATGGGTCGTATGCACTCTGACGCTCAGTTCGCTGGTTCTTCATCAGTTCCTGCTCACGTGGAAATGATGGGCTTCCTGGGAATTGGTAACAATCCTATGGTAGGTTGTACTGTGGCTTGTGCTGTAGACGTAGCTCAGGCTTTGTAAGTAATTCAAATAATTACCATATAGTAAATCCCTGTAACTGATAAGGTTATGGGGATTTTTTATTTTCAGTATGTTCATAGATTGAACTGCTGATTTACCTCTCTCCTACCTTTCTAATATAGTTTAGTTTTGTATTCCTACCTAATACTGATTTCACTTTACTAAGATGGATATAGATACTACTTTAAACTAAAAAAGAAAGTATTTATTAGTCCAATGCAAAAAAAGTAAGAGTATTAATACAACTATCCCTAATGATACCTTGTTAAAGTAAGAGTTATTAATTATCTTTGCATTGAAAGGAGATACACCTATGAAGCTGATTGAAAATAATATCCAAAAGATAATTGACCTATGCAAAAAACATAAGGTACATAAATTATTTGTTCTTTGGTTCTTGTTCTTACGAGTCGTTTTAATGACAACAGCGATGTTGATTTAATTGTCGATTTTAATAAGGCAGAAGTAAGCGATTACTTTGATAATTTCTTTGATTTCAAATATGCTTTAGAAAATTTGTTTGGTAGAAAAGTAGACTTACTAGAAGAACAGACTATTAAGAATCCATATTTGAAGAAGAATGTGGATGCAACTAAAACTTTAATCTATGGATGAATTAATAAAGAAACACTTGCAAGATATTCTAACTGCCATTGAAGAAGTAGAAAGTTTCTTCGGCAATGCTCCTAAAGTTTATGATGACTTCTATAGTAACCTATGCCTTAGACGAGCCGTTGAAAGAAACATAGAAATTATTGGTGAAGCTATGAATAGAATACTAAAAGTTGATAAAGATATAGCTATAACCAATTCTCGTAAAATAGTAGATGCCAGGAATTATATCATACATGGCTATGATAGTCTATCCGTAGATATACTTTGGAGTATGGTTATTAATCATTTGCCAAAACTAAAAAATGAAGTAACAGCATTACTAAATATATAAGGTTTGTGACTTATTCACGACCATTTATTCAAAGCAGAGAGATTTATAATCTGGAGCGTTCTTTAAAACATTTCAATATTAACCTGTAAAACAATCATTTACGATTAATTTGATTGAATTATAGGGATGCAGTGTCGCTACTTCATACGGTATGACAGATACGATGGGGCGTATGCACTCAGACGCTCAGTTCGCTGGTTCTTCATCTGTTCCTGCTCACGTAGAAATGATGAGATTCCTGGGAATTGGTAACACCCCGATGGTAGGTTGTACAGTAGCTTGTGCTGTTGACAGAGCTCAGGCTTTGGGTAAGTAATTTATTACTTTTATACATAAGGAGAGTCCTCAATACAGCACTCTCCTATTTTTATTTAAAAACAAAAACTTTTGGAATAGCGTTTCCATTCTATATTTATAAAAAGATATTGGCATAAACACCAAAGAATTATTATATAACAATGCTAATTTATCAACTGAACTTTGTTTGGATATAAACCTAATAACCATATCTGCATAAGTTCATAATCAATAAAATTATGGAATACATCAACGAATTTCACAAGCAATGGATAGAGCGTACTCGCAAGTCAATAGCATTATGGAGCAAGCAGCCAGCCTCATTAGAAGAAAAAAGGAAGCAACAAGAACGTTTGGACCAACAGAGAGCTATAAGAGAAGGCAAATTGAAGAGTTAATTTCATTTGCCAATTCAGACGATTTATGGATCCCCCTCTAATTTGAATATAGAATTCTTAAGTAAAGATGGAGAAAATGAGTCTATACAGGAGATGAAGATATAGTTGTAAAGCTGAACAACTTTGAGTACACAGGCGATACTTTATGGAATAGATGGAGATTTGTATTTTATTGATACACAAATTAGATTGAGAACTCAATCCTAACGAAAGATCTATTTAAGAACTAATATACAACTTCGCTTGTTTATATAACAGATACTAAACATTATACAACAATGCTACTCACATTCTTAAATACACTCGCCACTATCATCAGTGTTATCAGTCTACTGATTGTGACCTATGGTGTGCTCGTTGGTTTCGTTGCCTTCCTGCGCAATGAGATAAAACGGTTCAACGGAACTTATACCATTAATAATATCCGGCAGCTTAGAGCAGATTTCGGCAGTTACCTTTTGCTGGGACTGGAATTTCTAATCGCATCCGACATTCTGAAAACTGTAGTTGATCCTACTTTGGATGAGCTGGCAATCTTGGGCGGAGTTGTTGTAGTAAGAACTGTACTTTCTGTGTTTTTGAATAAAGAGATTAAAGAACTGGCAGAAGATAATTCTGCCAAGGACATAAAGGAACTATAAGATAGGTCAGCATTATTAAATGTCTCCAAAGCTGCATATTTTTATTACCGGATATTTCTACTTTTAGCTACCTTTGCAAAAGCAAATCCTTTATGAAGAAGCTAAAAGAAAAATATCCATGCATCTGATCGTATATAGCTCACCTCTATGCAACTCCAAGCAGTTCCACTTCGAATATCAATGTCGAGTAAGCAGGAATAGAATCAAAAGATTTAATACCATATCCCATTGCATAAGGTATATAGATAATCCATTTATCCCCAACATGCATTTTCTGAAGTGCTACCTGCCACCCTTCTATTACATCACTAAGACGTAAGGCATCGGGACAAGTACGTTCATAAGAATTATCAAATACCCGGCCATCAATCAGACTTCCTTTGTAATGCACGGTAACAATACTCCGCGCACCCGGAGAAATCGTACCTTCACCAGTTTCCAAAACTTTGTAATAAATTCCACACGGCAACGCAAAAACACCTTCCTGAAAAGACAGTTTTTTCAGAAATCGTCGATTGGCCTCTTTGTATTCTTTCTTTTTCCCCATAAATAAATTGATTAAGAACTTGCAAAAATAATCAGAATAACAAAGGATTTAGCATAAAAACTGTATATTTGTTTGTTGAACTATAAAAACTCATCGCTATGGGACTAACAAAGACTACACGTAGCATTAGTGCTACCGGACTACTCCTACTTATCATGATGACTGTGGGCCTATATTCATGCACACGTACTCAAAAAGACATCATTCCTTCTGCCGATTATGCACCGTATGTAAATGCGTATACGGGAGGAGTTATTTCACAGAATTCAACCATACGCATAGAGTTGACCCATGACCAACCCATGGTGGATCTGAACAGTGAGTTAAAAAACAATCCGTTCAGCTTTTCCCCTTCATTAAAAGGAAAAGCATATTGGGTAAGCAACAACACCATTGAGTTTGTGCCGGAAGAAGGAACATTGAAACCGGGAACGCTCTACGAAGGAACTTTCCAACTGGGAGACTTCATCGAAGTGGACAAAAAACTAAAAGAGTTCAACTTCTCATTCCGTGTGCAGGAACGTAACTTCACTTTGCAGTTGGAGTCGTTGCCAATTACAGCTACCCAACCGGATGAAATAAATATTAAAGGAGAAATACGCTTCAGCGATGTAGTGAAAAAAGAGGAAGTGGAAAAGATGCTGACTGCCAGCGATGGCAAGAAGAGTTATCCGGTAGAAGTCACCGCGACAGACAACCTTACCCGGTATCAGTTCAACATCAGACAAATACCCAGAGAAGCTGATGATTACCCATTGACCATTACAGCCAATGGTAACCCAGCCGGCATTGACCGCAAACAAAGCGAAGAAGTGCTGATACCGGCTAAAGATTGCTTCCGTTTTATGTCTGCCGAACGCATTGAACAACCGGAAAACGGAATTGAGATTGTTTTCTCCGCTCCTTTATCCACTACCCAGGATTTAAAAGGACTGATTGAGATTCCGGAAGTCTCTTCATCTATCTTCCAAATTAACGAGAACAGAGTCTTCATCTATTTCGAAGCAAACACGCAGAATAAACTGACATTGAATATCCATGAAGGAGTCAAAGACAGTCAAGGTAAAGCGCTGGGAACTTCACATACGATCTCGTTCAGTGAAGTTAGTCTGAAACCACAAGTAGAAATGTCTACCTCCGCCGCCATCCTGCCCGATTCGAAAAATCTGATTATTCCTTTCAGGGCTGTCAATCTGTATGCCGTGGATTTGAGTGTGATCCGTATCTTCGAGAATAATGTATTGATGTTCATGCAAACCAATTCGCTCGCCTCAGCCAATGAGCTACGCCGCTCAGGAAGGCTGGTTTATAAGAAAACATTGTGGCTTGCCAAAGATGCTTCCAAAGACATTCATCATTGGGGGGATTACTCAATAGATCTTGCCGGGTTGATTCATCAGGAGCCGGGTGCCATATACCGTGTCATACTTTCATTCCGTCAGGAATACTCCGCTTATCCTTGTGGAGGAAACGAGAATCAGAATATGAAATTCGCCGACAGTAACACATCCGATGGGTTGACCAAAGTAAGCGGAAGTGTCTTGTCTGAAGAAGATGAAGCCATCTGGAATACGCCCGAAGCTTACTATTATTACAACGGAGGAACAATGGACTGGAGCGTGTACCGATGGACGGAACGCGACAATCCATGCCATCCATCTTATTATATGAATTCAGACCGAATTGCTGCATGTAATGTGTTTGCTTCCAATCTGGGGATGATTGTAAAACGAAATTCACTGAACAAACTATGGATTGCCGTAAGCAATATTTTGGACACCAAACCGATAGGAAAAGCACAGGTAACAGTATATAATTTCCAATTACAGCCCATAGGAAAGGGAGAAACCAATGGAGACGGGTTCGTTGAAATCACTCCGAAGGGCGTACCTTTCATTATCGTGGCAGAATCGGAAAAGCAAAAGGCGTATGTGCGTGTCGTAGACGGTGAAGAACAGTCCGTCAGCAGATTCGATGTAGGAGGAAAAGATATTCAAAAGGGATTGAAAGGATTCATATATGGCGAAAGAGGAGTATGGCGACCGGGAGACACATTGCACATTTCCTTTATATTGGAGGACCGCGAAAAGAGAATCCCCGACAAGCATCCCGTAGCACTGGAAATATACAATCCGAGAGGACAGTTCTACACCAAAATGATTTCAACGCAAGGAATGAACGGATTTTACACATTCGACGTTCCGACACTGGCTACAGATCCAACCGGGCTCTGGAATGCATATATTAAAGTAGGAGGAACCACCTTCCACAAAGGTCTGCGTATCGAAACCATAAAGCCCAACCGCTTGAAAATAAACCTGGCATTGCCGAAGACTCTTCAAGCTACGGACAAGGATGTCTACGCCCCACTCACTTCAACCTGGCTGACAGGAGCCACTGCCTCCAAATTGAAAGCTAAAATAGAAATGTCTTTATCTAAAGTGAATACACAGTTTAAGAATTACGGACAATATATCTTCAATAATCCGGCCACGAATTTCACAACTATCAAAACTGATGTATTCGACGGTACACTGGATGCAGAAGGAAAAGCCAGTGTCACACTGAAAGTTCCGACCGCAACCGAAGCACCGGGTATGTTGAATGCAACTTTCACCACCCGTGTATTCGAACCGGGAGGAGATGCCAGCATCTACACCCAAACAATCCCATTCTCGCCATTTACATCTTACATCGGTATCAACTTGAACCAGCCGAAAGGCAAATATATTGAAACGGACAAAGACCACGTATTCGACATCGTGACTGTAAACACGCAGGGACAGTTAGTGAACCGTACTAATCTGGAATACAAAATATACCGCATCGGCTGGAGCTGGTGGTGGGAGAACAGCGGTGAATCTTTTGGCACTTACATCAACAACAGTTCCATCACGCCTGTTGCCAGCGGCAATTTACAGACAAGAGGCGGGAAAGCATCCTTCAAGTTCCGCGTCGATTATCCGTCGTGGGGACGATATTTGGTTTACGTAAAAGACAAAGAGAGCGGACATGCCACTGGAGGAACCGTTTATATAGACTGGCCGGAATGGCGCGGACGTTCGAGCAAAACAGATCCCAGCGGTATCAAGATGCTTGCTTTCTCTCTGAACAAAGATTCGTATGAAATTGGAGAAACAGCCACAGCCATTATTCCTGCAGCAGCGGGAGGACGTGCACTGGTATCTATCGAAAACGGTTCGACAGTATTACGTCAGGAATGGATAGAAGTCTCCAACGGAGGAGATACGAAATATACATTCAAGATTACGCCGGAGATGACTCCGAACGTATATTTGCATATCAGTCTGTTACAGCCTCACGCACAAACAGTCAATGACCTGCCTATCCGTATGTACGGTGTTGTTCCAGTATTTGTCACTAACAGTCAGACAGTATTGCAACCGCAGATACAGATGCCGGAAGTGTTACGCCCGGAAACCAACTTCAACGTGACCGTCAGCGAAAAGAGCGGTAAACCGATGACTTATACATTGGCGATTGTAGACGACGGTTTATTGGATCTTACCAACTTCAAGACCCCGGACCCATGGAATGATTTCTATTCACGCGAAGCGCTTGGCATCCGGACATGGGATATGTATGATAATGTATTGGGAGCTTCTGCCGGAAGCTACAGTTCGCTTTTCAGCACAGGTGGAGACGCCACACTGAAACCTGCCGATGCTAAAGCAAACCGTTTTAAACCGGTAGTCAAGTTTATAGGTCCTTTCTATCTGGGAAAAGGAAAGAGCCAGACGCATACATTGAAACTTCCGATGTACGTAGGTTCGGTACGTGCATGGTGGTTGCCGGACAGGACGGTGCTTATGGCAATGCGGAAAAGACTGCTTCGTACGAACTCCATTGATGATGTTGTCTACTTTGCCCCGTGTGCTTAGTATTCAGGAGGAAATTACCGTTCCGGTCAATATCTTTGCGATGGAGAATCAAGTGAAGAATGTGACCGTATCACTTCAGGCATCCGGTGGAGGAGTACAGATTGTAGGAGCTAACCAACAATCGCTCAAATTTACCCAACCGGGAGACCAACTTGTCTTCTTTACCTTAAAAACAGGCAGCAAAACCGGAAAGGCTACGATCCACCTGACAGCAAATGGCGGTGGACAACAAACCAAAGAAACCATTGAAATAGACGTACGCAATCCGAATCCGGTAGTAACCCTGCGCAACAGTCAATGGATAGAAGCCGGACAAAGCAAAGAATTGTCATACAACCTAAGCAGTTCTTCCGCAAATAATCAGATCAAGCTGGAAGTATCCCGCATACCTTCGGTAGATATCAGCCGTCGGTTCGACTTCTTATACAATTATCAGCACCATTGCACGGAGCAGTTGACTTCCAAGGCTCTGCCTCTTCTGTTTGTCGCTCAATTCAAGACGATAGATAAGACGGAAGCCGAAAAGATAAAGACGAATGTACAGGAAGCTATCCGGCAGATTTATGGTCGTCAGCTCCCCAACGGCGGATTTGTATATTGGCCGGGGAATGCTGTTGCCGACGAATGGATCAGTTCTTATGCAGGAATGTTCCTGACGCTGGCGCAAGAAAAAGGATATGCCGTTCATGCGAACGTACTGAACAAGTGGAAGCGCTTCCAACGTGCAGCCGCACAAAACTGGCGTATGCCGCAGGAAGCAAGCGGTTGGCAGCAATGGCAGTCGGAATTGCAACAAGCCTTCCGTTTATATACCCTTGCATTGGCAGGAGTACCGGAATATGGAGCATGAACCGAATGAAAGAACAGACCGGATTATCTATTCAGGCCAAATGGAGGCTGGCAGCCGCATACGCACTGACCGGAAAGATGAAACCGGCTGAAGAACTTGTGTATAATGTGGAAACAACGGTGAACCCCTACTCTTCCATGAATCAGATTTACGGTTCTTCCGATCGTGATGAAGCTATGATTTTGGAAACACTCATCCTGATGAACCGGGAACGGGATGCTTTGCAACAAGCGAAAGTCGTTTCTAAGAATCTGTCACAAGAGGATTGGTTCAGTACACAATCTACGCTTTTGCTCTGATGGCAATGGGACGTCTGGCAGAAAAGTTATCAGGCACACTGGATTTTGTATGGTCATGGAACGATAAACAGCAACCGGCTGTAAAATCAGCCAAAGCTGTGTTTGAAAAAGAGATCGCTACCACTCCAAAATCCGGCACTGTTTCTGTGAAGAATCAAGGAAAGGGAGCGCTTAGCGTAGACCTTATCACACGTACGCAGTTATTAAACGATACGTTACCAGCTATCAGCGATAACCTCCGCATGGATATAAGATATGCTAACCTGAACGGTACACCGCTCTCTGTCAATGACATCATACAGGGAACTGACTTTATGGCTATCACCTCAATATCCAATATCAGCGGTACTTCCGATTACACTAATCTGGCACTGACGCATATCATACCGTCCGGTTGGGAAATATACAATGAAAGAATGGTTGCTCCCGAAACGGAAAACGCAGCAGCCGACGGCTCCGGTCAATCAGTCAGCAAGTACAGCTATCAGGATATACGTGATGACAGGGTGTTGACCTATTTCAATCTGCGCCGCGGTGAGACAAAGGTATTCACTGTCAGGTTACAAGCGACCTATGCTGGTAACTTTATTCTCCCTGCCGTTCAATGTGAAGCGATGTATGATGTAAACGTACAGGCACGAAGCAAAGCAGGAAGAACCATTGTCAGTCGATAATACTTGGCACGGATTACACGGATTTCACGGTTCTACTCGTTCACTTAAACCGCGTAATCCGTGTAATCGTGCCTAATTATTTCGTACCTTATTATTTCTTACTTAATTATTTGTCACAAAGATATGTCTCTTAGCTTTTAATATTTAAATGAATCCTATAAAATTCTTCAAACGATTATCTGTCACTAAGAAAGTAATGACTATAAGCATTACTCTTTTGATAATAGGATACATCTTTTGCCTTCCCCGGCAACTGTTTCATGTACCTACTCTACCGTTGTGACTGATCGAAATGAAGAATTATTGGGAGCACGTATCGCATCGGACGGTCAATGGCGGTTTTCTCCCCGAAAAACAACACCCGAAAAAATCAAGCAATGCCTCATTACCTTTGAAGACAAACACTTTTATCACCACTGGGGAGTTAATCCGTTAGCTACCGGAAGGGCACTCTATCAAAATTTAAAGAACAAACGTGTCGTAAGCGGAGGAAGTACTCTTACCATGCAAACCATTCGTCTCGCCCGGAACAAGCCCAGAACTCTCGGAGAGAAAGTCGTTGAAATGATATGGGCTACCCGTCTGGAATTTCGGGCTTCTAAAGAGGAAATCTTATCCATGTATGTCTCTCATGCGCCATTCGGAGGAAATGTTGTAGGATTGGATGCTGCTGCCTGGCGTTACTTCGGTCATTCTGCCGAAGATTTATCATGGGCGGAATCGGCCATGCTGGCTGTCCTCCCCAATGCCCCTGCCATGATCCATCTATCCAAAGGACGAAAGACACTGCTTTCCAAACGCAACCGTCTATTAAAGCAACTTTTTGAAGAAGAGATTATCGATACGTCTACCTACGAATTAGCTGTCAGCGAACCGTTACCCGACGAGCCGCATCCGCTTCCTCAAATAGCTCCCCACCTAGTCAGTCGTTTCTATCAGGAAAGAAACGGGCTATATACCCGTTCAACTATTGACAGAGGGATACAAACCCACATAGAGAGTTTGGCAGAACGGTGGAGCAACGAGTTTAATCGAAGTGATATCCGCAACCTGGCAATTCTGGTTATCGACATTCCCACCAATCAAGTAGTAGCATACTGCGGAAATGTACATTTCGACCGTAAACAAGGAGGAAACCAGGTAGATGTGATCCAAGCTCCCAGAAGTACAGGCAGTATTTTAAAGCCTTTCTCTACAATGCCATGCTACAGGAAGGAAGTTTATTGCCGAAAATGCTGTTACCGGATGTACCGGTTAATATCAACGGATTTACTCCTCAAAACTTCAGTATGCAGTTTGAAGGAGCTGTTCCCGCTTCCGAAGCCCTTGCCCGTTCGTTGAATATCCCGGCTGTAACCATGTTACAAAGATATGGAGTACCCAAGTTTCACCATTTGTTGCAACAGATGGGATTCAAGACTATCAATCGAGCAGCCTCTCATTATGGTTTGTCACTGATTTTAGGAGGTGCAGAAGCAACATTATGGGATGTAACGAATGCCTATGCGCAAATGGGACGAAGCCTTTCCAGCAATAGCCCCTCCCCGACCGTATCTCAAGGAAAGGAAGCACAGATACTACTGGAAACAGAAAATACAGAACCAATAAACAATGATACGAAGCAAACAAGCCGTAATCATAAAAGCAATCATAACAAGCAGAAAAAACGAGAACAAAGTAACTCCAGTCCTATCTCCATAGAAGAGAATTCGGAAGAAACCACTTCGGCTAAAGCAGGAGCAGCCTGGCTCACCCTCTCCGCCTTAACAGAAGTCAACCGTCCCGAAGAGATTGATTGGAAATCAATTCCATCCATGCAAACTATCGCATGGAAAACCGGAACCAGCTACGGATTCCGTGATGCGTGGGCAGTGGGTGTGACTCCGCGCTATGCAGTAGGCGTATGGTAGGCAATGCAACCGGAGAAGGAAAGCCCGGATTGGTTGGTGCACAAACTGCCGGTCCCGTATTATTCGACATATTCAGTTATCTCCCTTCTTCATCCTGGTTCGAACGTCCCACAGACGTTTTCGTTGATGCGGAAATATGCCGCCAGTCCGGTCATCTGAAAGGACGTTTCTGTGAAGAAACTGATACCGTATTGATTCTTCCTGCCGGATTACGGACAGAGGCTTGTCCTTACCATCATCTCGTCACCCTATCTGCCGATGAAAGCCACCGCATCTATGAAAACTGTGCAAATACCGAACCTACCATTCAGAAATCATGGTTTGCCCTGCCACCCGTATGGGAGTGGTACTATAAACAGCACCATCCGGAATACAAACCACTGCCACCTTTCAAAGCCGGCTGTGGAGAAGATTCTTTCCAATCCATGCAGTTCATCTACCCTCCGATGAACGCCCATATCAAGTTGCCCAAACAATTGGACGGCAGTAAAGGGTTTCTCACGGTCGAACTGGCACACAGTAACCCCAATGCGACTATCTTCTGGCATCTTGACGACACCTATCAGACACAAACGCAGGATTTCCACAAAATTTCCCTGCAACCCGCTCCCGGCAAACATTCCCTGACGACAGTAGACGGAGAAGGCAACACAGTTTCCACTACTTTCTTCATCGAATAAACATCTTATTTTATTATCTTTGCCGCATGAAACAGCCATTAAAAGAAAACGGAGGACTACCGGCATCCATCCTCTGGACACTTGCTATTGTGGCAGGTGTCTCGGTAGCCAACATCTATTATATCCAACCTCTATTAAATATGATACGCCATGAACTTGGCATATCAGAGTTCAGAACTAACCTGATTGCCATGGTCACGCAAATAGGCTATGCAGCAGGACTGTTGTTCATCACCCCCTTAGGCGACTTATATCAACGAAAGAAAATCATCCTTGTCAATTTCACCGTCCTAATCTTCTCCCTCTTGACGATTGCCTTGACACGCAATTTCCATCTGATACTCATCGCTTCATTCCTCACGGGAGTCTGTTCCATGATTCCACAAATATTCATTCCCATAGCCGCGCAGTTTTCCCGTCCGGAACATAAAGGCAGAAACGTAGGAATTGTCTTATCAGGACTATTGACCGGTATTCTGGCTTCACGTGTCGTCAGCGGATTTATCGGTGAACTGATTGGCTGGCGGGAAATGTATCACATTGCTGCAGGCATGATGTTTATCTGCGCGATTGTTGTATTAAAAGTCCTTCCCGATATTCAGACCAACTTCCAGGGAAAATATAGCGACCTGATGAAATCTCTGTTAGCCTTAGTGAAAGAATATCCGCAACTACGCATTTATTCGATTCGGGCAGCACTGAATTTCGGTTCTCTCCTTGCCATGTGGTCCTGTCTGGCTTTTAAAATGGGACAAGCTCCGTTCTTCGCCAACAGCGATGTAATCGGTATGCTGGGACTTTGCGGAGTAGCCGGTGCATTGACTGCTTCTTTTGTAGGAAGATACGTAAAACGGGTAGGTGTACGCCGCTTCAACTTTATCGGCTGCGGTTTGATTCTCTTTGCCTGGTTGTTGTTCTTCGTCGGTGAAAACACCTTTGTCGGTATCATCGCCGGTATCATCATCATTGACATAGGAATGCAGTGCATCCAGCTAAGTAACCAGACAAGTATCTTCGAACTGAATCCGCGTGCTTCGAACCGTATTAATACAGTTTTCATGACTACTTACTTTATCGGTGGTTCTATGGGAACATTTCTGGCAGGCAGCTTTTGGCAACTGTATGGCTGGCACGGAGTTATCAGTATCGGAGTCATTTTAACCGGGATTTCTTTATTAATTACGATTTTCTACAAGAAATGAGTCAACAAAACGAACGGTCAAACCGTTTATTACAATAAAACGCCAATGAAATACGGAGTTAACAGACAAATCTTACTTATCACAGCCGGTGCCGTCTGGATTATAGCCGGTGCCAATATTCTGCGAATAGGAATTGTGACCTGGTTAAACACTTCCCAAGATTGGATGTTCAAAATAGGAGAAGCACCGTGGTTTTCTTATTATTCTTCGTATTGGTTTTCAGAAGGCTCTACTATAAACATACCCAGCGAATCGAGCAAAAGAAAGAACGCCGGAATTGTCCGTTCTCCTTTTTCGATGTGAAAAGCTGGATTACAATGATATTCATGATTTCCCTGGGAATCACCATCCGTAGCTTCCACCTCCTGCCCGAAACGTTCATTTCTGTTTTCTATACCGGATTATCCATCGCCCTCATCCTGACAGGAGTGCTTTTCATCCGTTACTGGTGGATCAGGCGCAAGACTTTTGCCAGTTGAGCCGTCTCCTATATATTCCAATCAAATATAAACATCTAATAATTTTTATTATCCAGATGTTTTGAAGCAAAAGATTTTCATTCTTTTTTGTTGTATCTTTGCGCGGCTATCAACAAACAGTAGCCGGAAAATAAATAAAAGGTTATAAGAATCAAGATGAAGAAAGCTCCCTCTCCCCTCGTATCGTTGATACCGATTGTTGTACTGGTGTTATTATTGTTTGCCACTATCCGTACCTTTGGCAGTGATGCCCTAAGCGGCGGAAGTCAAGTGTCATTGCTTACCACTACAGCCATTTGTATCCTGATCGGTATGGTGTTTTATAAGATTCCCTGGAAAGATTACGAGCTCGCCATCACCAACAATATTGCCGGAGTGGCAACAGCCATCATCATTCTGTTGATAATCGGTGCGTTGAGTGGCATTTGGATGATTAGCGGAGTAGTGCCGACTTTAATCTATTACGGGATGCAAATTATCCATCCCAGTTTCTTCCTGGCATCGACCTGCATCATCTGCGCGTTGATTTCTGTAATGACCGGAAGTTCGTGGACCACTATTGCCACTATCGGTATTGCATTGATGGGTATCGGAAAGGCGCAAGGCTTTGAAGATGGATGGATTGCCGGAGCTATCATTTCGGGGGCATACTTCGGGGATAAAATATCTCCTTTATCCGAAACCACTATCCTGGCGTCTTCCATCACAGACACTCCCCTGTTCCGTCACATTCGTTATATGATGATTACTACGGTACCGTCTCTTATCATCACGCTGATTATTTTCACAGTGGCAGGACTTTCCCATGATGCCAGCAATACACAACATATTGCGGAGGTGGCAACCGCTTTGAATGAAAAGTTCCATATCACTCCGTGGTTGTTAATAGTCCCTGTTGTAACCGGAATACTGATAGCACGGAAAGTACCCTCTATCGTTACGCTGTTCCTATCCACTCTGCTGGCTGGTGTCTTTGCTTTGATATTTCAGCCGGAGTTGTTGCAAGAGATTTCCGGAGTTGCCGTTTCCGGATTCGATTCTTTGTTCAAAGGACTGATGATGACCGTCTATGGAGCGACAAATTTACATACAGACAATGCCGTTCTGACAGATTTAATCGCTACACGTGGGATGGCGGGAATGATGAATACGATTTGGCTGATTCTGTGTGCCATGTGTTTTGGCGGGGCAATGACAGCAAGCGGTATGCTGGGAAGTATCACTTCCATCTTCGTCCGCTTCATGAAGAAAACAGTCGGCGTGGTTGGAGCGACAGTCTGCTCCGGCCTGTTTCTTAATCTGACAACTGCCGACCAATACATCAGTATCATTCTGACGGGAAATATGTTTCGCGATATTTATGCCAAGAAAGGGTATGAAAGTTACTTACTAAGCCGTACGACGGAAGATGCAGTAACCGTTACATCCGTATTGATTCCATGGAATAGTTGCGGAATGACACAAGCTACTATCTTGAGTGTACCCACACTTGTGTATCTACCTTATTGTTTTTTCAACATTATCAGCCCCTTAATGAGTATCACTGTGGCAGCCATCGGATATAAAATTGCAAGACGTTCGTGAACAATCTGGCATACACTTTGTTTTTGCAATAAACGAACAACGTATTAAACCTAAACAAAAAAAAAGTTATGAAAAAGTTTATTGCATTAGTAGCATTAGTATTAGTAAGTGCAAGCACAATGATGTATGCACAAGAAAGTAACGCAGCAGCACGCCGCGCAGAAAGAAAAGCTCAAAGAGATGCAGAAAGAGAACAAACGTCGATGCCGAAGAAGAGGTGCAGGACATGGCAGCCTATCAACAAGCTGTACAGGCTTTGAAGAACAAGCAATTTGTATTGGAAGCTAATCAGGTTGTCTTCCGCAACGGTATGAGTGCTTTTGTTACTTCAAACACAAACTTCGTCTTGATGAACGGCAACAGAGCTACCGTACAGACTGCTTTCAACACTCCTTACCCAGGTCCTAACGGAATCGGTGGTGTTACAGTAGATGGTAATTCTTCGGATATGAAGATGAATATCGACAAAAAAGGAAATGTGAACTGCTCATTCAGCGTTCAGGGTATCGGCATCTCCGCTCAAGTATTTATCAATATGAGCAGCGGAAACAATGCTGCTTCGGTTAGCATCAGCCCGAACTTCAGCAACAATAACCTGACATTGAACGGAAATATCGTTCCGCTTGACCAGTCAAATATCTTCAAAGGACGTTCCTGGTAATCCGGATACAAGAATCTTATCATAACTCCGCTACAAATCGCGCAAAATGCGTACATTTGTAGCGGAGTTTTTTTATTCATCGTTGCTTATGAGAGAATTTATCATCGCAGACAATCAGGATATCAGTAAGGCAGGAATGATGTTCCTGCTAAGTAAACAAAAGGAAGTGTCCCTCCTTTTAGAAGCTGATAACAAGGCTGAACTGATTCAGCAGCTACGATTGCATCCGCAAGCGGTGATTGTATTGGATTATACACTGTTCAATTTTGCCGGGGCGGATGAATTGATTGTCTTGCAGGAAAGATTCAAGGAAGCGACTGGATTCTATTCTCTGACGAACTTAGCCTGAACTTTCTCCGCCAGGTACTGTTCAGCAGTATGGCTTTCGGGGTAGTGATGAAAGATAATTCAAAAGAAGAAATCATGACTGCCATTCAATGTGCCACCCGCAAACAACGGTATATTTGCAATCATGTCAGCAATCTGTTGCTTTCGGGCGCTTCTTCTCCGCTGGCTGCCTCAAGCGTAGACGATCATCTATTGACACAAACGGAGAAGAATATCCTAAAAGAAATTGCATTGGGAAAAACGACGAAAGAGATTGCAGCAGAGAAAAATCTTAGTTTCCATACGATAAACAGTCATCGTAAGAATATCTTTCGCAAATTGGGAGTAAATAATGTACATGAAGCTACTAAATATGCGATGAGGGCTGGGATTGTGGATTTAGCGGAATACTATATCTGAGATGCCGCCTTATAAGAATTACCCTACACATCCTATTAGCACAAACTAGTGAACAGTGCCTTTCTCTATTCTATTTCAATCCATTCTGTTTCAGAAGTTGTTCTATTTCCTTTTCTGATATAGACGCTCTATCTGCTTTATCATAAATATAAAGAAGATTCAAAACTGCATCTTGTTGAGAAACGACTAAAGTAAATGTTATAACCCTTGCTCCTCCACTTTTACCTTTTCCTTTTGAAGTTATTTTCATACGAACTTTGCGCAGTCCATGTCCCAAGTCCGTTCCTAGCAGAGGATTCTGTTCTAAATCATCAATCAATGAAACAAAATCCTCCTTAAAAGAGGAATAGTGTTTCGCCAACCTTTTAGCCTCCCGCTGAAATGTCGGCTTAACTATAATTTCATAATTCATTAATGAACTCTCTTGCAGTCTTTACCTCCAACTTACCTTCCATTGAAAGTTTTACCTCTTTCAGTCCGGCGTCAATCCCTGCTAGAACTTCTTCTTTCGTGATTTCTTCCTCTTCTTTTTCAGCTTCCATTTTTTTCAGTCGTTTCAAATAGTTCTTCACTCGATTGAGCATCTCTTTGTCATTCAAACTCAGGAGTTCCTCCACCAAGTCCATTTTCAGACTTTTCAATTCCATCGTTGTCATAAGCAATCCTCCTTTATTTATATTCTACGAAACAAAAGTAGTGAAAAATCTCCTGATAATCCAATCTTCACCAATCAAAATAAACTATTTAACAGATGATTTCACCGCTCCCCACACAAACTTTTGCTTCTTCATCATAAATCACCCCAAACTGTCCCGGAGCAATGCCTTGCAACTTTTCGGACGACAAGATGTGAAACTGCCTCTCCCCTTCCTGTATCAGTTTTCCTTTTGTAAATTCGGGAGTGTGGCGAATCTTGAAAGTAATGTCTATCTCCTTCTCCTGACCTTTCCAAGGATTATCAGTAATGAAATGGAAATCATGCATCCGGAATTCATTACCGTATTGTGTCTCTACACCGTAGCCACGAGATACGTAGATAGTATTTTCCTCAATATCCTTCTTGACTACAAACCAGGGACCTCCACTCAATCCGAGCCCTTTCCGCTGACCAATTGTGTGGAACCAATAGCCGCGATGTGTACCCACTTTCTTTCCGGTTTCCAGTTCAACAATCGCCCCTTCCTTTTCTCCTAAAAAACGACGAACGAAATCATTGTAGTTTATCTTTCCAAGAAAACAAATCCCCTGACTGTCTTTCCTTTTGGCACTAGGCAATCCGGCACGGTTTGCAATCTCACGTACCTCCTGCTTCATCAACCCTCCAATGGGAAACATGAGTTTGGAAACTTGCAGGTAATCAATCTGGGCGAGAAAGTCTGTCTGATCTTTCACGGGATCTTTTGCCGTGCCCAGCCATGTTTTACCATCACGTTGTAAGGTGGTGGCATAGTGACCGGTTGCTGTAAAGTCGAAATCTTTCCCGACACGCTGTTCAAAGCAGCCGAATTTGATAAGCTTATTACACATCACGTCCGGATTCGGTGTCAATCCCTGCCGAATTTTATCAATGGCATACGCCGCCACATTCTCCCAATACTCCTGATGCAGGTCCACCACTTCCAAAGACAGACCGTATTTACGTGCCGTTGCAGTAGATAATTCAATATCCTCCTCTGCCGAACAGTCCATATATTCCGCTCCGTCCATACCTATCTTAATGTAAAAAAGAGTAGGCTTATATCCTTGCTCACAAAGGAGATGTACGACAACCGAACTGTCGACACCTCCTGATAATAATGCAGCTATCTCCATGAATAAAAATCCGTCTATTAATAACTTTCTATATTTTAGCTAATAATGCGAATCAGTAGTTGAAATCACTAGCTGATTCAGTTAGTTAAATTGTTATTATTCAATAATTATCTCATTATTTATTTCTTAATCTCCTGAAAATCAGTATATTAGAAGAATAAAACCACTCATTAATTCATAATTATGATTCCCAAG
>ENA-OQJX01000304-OQJX01000304.1-human-gut-metagenome-genome-assembly--contig:-NODE-304-length-29508-cov-5.789864_pt1 | contig 29508 bp, 35 predicted proteins | sample MGYA00242615_ERZ504782 | MGnify/ENA primary metagenome ERZ504782 (study PRJEB26092, sample SAMD00036354) | human gut metagenome | host: Homo sapiens | study: EMG produced TPA metagenomics assembly of... | reverse complement strand
CTTCCTATGCCCAAGGCAACACGGCCCGCAAAGAGCAGTTGAAGCCTACCATCTGCAAGCGGAAGAACAACTGAATGCTTTGCTGGAACAACCCGGCGAATTGGAAAAGAAAGCCCGTAATGCAGAGATCAATTATCTGAAAAACAAACGATAAAACAAGTGCCTATATGATATTTGAAACGTTCATCATCGCTTTCCTAATGGTTGTAGCCATCGTACTCATCCTGCTGGAAATATTTATGTTACCAGGTATCACGGTTGCCGGTGTGGGAGGATTCCTTTTTGCTGCCGGTGGCCTGATCTATGCCTACTCAGTCGGTACGCCGGTGGGAAATGTGACATTGGCGGTATCATTGCTCGTATTCATAGCCTCCTTCGTCTGGTTGTTGCGTTCCAAATCCTTCAACCGGGTGGCTTTGAAAACCGACATCGATTCCAAGCTGGTGTCCAGCCGTGATCTGGGGATCGTACCGGGTGACGAAGGGTTGACACTTTCACGCCTCGCTCCAATCGGGAAGGCTCGTATTAACGGGATTATGGTGGAAGCCAAATCGGTGGACGAACTGATTGACGAAAACACACCGGTCGAGGTGATACGCGTCGACGGTTATAATGTAATCGTGAAAATTAAAAGTTGAAAAATAAATCATAATTCATAAATCATAATTCTACTCACATGGAAATGACCTTTGTACCTCTCGCCCTTTTGGGGGCAGCGATATTGCTGCTGGTAATTTTCTTTTATTATGTGCCGTTCCTCCTATGGATCTCGGCAAAAGTTTCAGGTGTCAACATCTCGCTGATACAGCTTTTCCTGATGCGTATCCGTAACGTGCCGCCTTATGTCATCACTCGCGCCATGATCGAAGCCCACAAAGCTGGTCTGAAAATGCTGACCCGTGACGAACTGGAAGCACACTACCTGGCAGGCGGACATGTCGAAAAGGTTGTCCATGCCCTCGTTTCCGCATCGAAAGCGAATATCGACCTCCCTTTCAGATGGCAACCGCTATCGACTTAGCAGGACGTGACGTATTCGAAGCCGTGCAGATGTCGGTAAACCCGAAAGTCATCGACACACCTCCCGTTACAGCCGTTGCCAAAGACGGTATTCAGCTGATCGCCAAAGCGCGTGTGACGGTCCGTGCCAATATCAAGCAGTTAGTCGGAGGGGCCGGCGAAGAAACGATTCTGGCCCGTGTCGGCGAAGGTATTGTATCCTCTATCGGTTCGTCTGAAAATCATAAAAGCGTATTGGAAAACCCAGATTCCATCTCCAAACTGGTTCTCCGCAAAGGTTTGGATGCGGGGACTGCATTCGAAATCTTGTCCATCGACATCGCCGATATCGACATAGGCAAGAACATCGGAGCTTATCTGCAAATGGACCAGGCTCAAGCCGACAAGAATATCGCCCAGGCAAAGGCCGAAGAACGTCGTGCTATGGCCGTTGCTGTCGAACAGGAAATGAAAGCCAAAGCACAGGAAGCCCGTGCAAAGGTTATCGAAGCCGAAGCCGAAGTACCCAAGGCTATGGCCGAAGCTTTCCGTAGCGGCAATTTGGGTATCATGGACTATTATAAGATGAAGAATATCGAAGCAGACACCAGCATGCGAGAAGCAATCGCCAAACCGTCAAGTGTACCTTCGAAACCATTAAAAGACTAAGCCCAATGATCGCTCCTTCTGAACTTATTATCAATCCCGATGGCAGTTGCTTCCACCTCCATCTGAAACCGGAACAGCTCGCGACAAGATCATCATGGTCGGCGATCCCGATCGCGTAAACACTGTCGCCTCCTATTTCGATACGAAAGAATGTGAAGTGTCGAGCCGTGAATTCCACACCATCACCGGTACTTACAAAGGGAAGCGCATCACGACGCTTTCACACGGCATCGGGACCGATAATATCGACATCGTCCTGAATGAACTGGACGCTCTGGCAAACATCGACTTTGCCTCTCGCACCATCAAACCGGAATTCCGGCAACTGACAATGGTGCGTGTCGGCACTTCAGGAGGATTGCAACCGTTTGTTCCTGTCGGGACTTATGTCGCTGCCGGAAAATCGATCGGGTTCGACGGAGTCCTGTATTTTTATGCCGGCTCCGAGGAAGTGCGCGACAAGGCTTTCGAATCGGAACTGATAAGACAATTGGAATGGAAGCTAAACGGTATCAAGCCCTATGTTGTTTCCGCTGATCCTTCTCTGGTCGAACAGATCACACAAAATGATATTATCCGGGGAGTAACGATTGCGGCCAACGGTTTCTACGGTCCGCAAGGTCGTCGGCTCCGCCTGCCACTCGCCGATCCGGAGTTGAACCGGAAAATAGAAGCCTTCAAGTTCAACGATAGCCGGATTACCAACTTCGAAATGGAGAGTTCGTCCCTCGCCGGGCTGTCCGCCTTGATGGGACATCGTGCCATGACCGTGTGCTGCATCATTGCCGGACGGGTAACCCAAGACATGAATACCGAATACAAAGGTTCCATCGCCGGCTGATCGAAACAGTATTGGATCGGATCTAAAAAAGCTATGCTTTACGGGGGCTAACCCTATGGGTTATGCCACCTAATACATAGGGTTATGGTTACTAAAACAAAGTCGATAAATCATGGAATGGGGAAAGACAATATTATCATCTTTGGAATGGGGAAAAACCATCTCCAACAGAGAAGAGAAAGAGAGAGTGGCAGACATCATTTCCTCGATGGTCAAAGAGGGAGAAATCATCGGAGTAGGTTCGGGTTCGACTGCCTATCTGGCCTTATTGAAAATCGCCAGACGGATGAAAAACGAACAATTACATATCCGTGCAATCCCAACTTCACAGGAAATCCGTATGGCATGTGTCCGTTTGGGTATCCCTGTCACCAGCCTGTGGGAACACAAACCGGACTGGACATTCGACGGGGCCGACGAAATAGACACGAAACATAATATGATCAAAGGGCGCGGAGGAGCAATGTTCAAAGAAAAGCTACTGATCAACTCCAGTCCCCGCACCTATATTATCGCCGATCCATCCAAGATCGTAACCCAATTAGGATCCCGCTTCCCGGTCCCTCTAGAGATATTTCCCGAAGCACTTACCTACGTCGAAGAAGTGCTCCGGCTTATAATCCCAAAGAAATCAAATTAAGAATGGCTAAAGGGAAAGACGGCCCTGTGATCACGGAGAACGGGAACCTGATTCTCGATGCCTGGTTCGATCATATCCCCAACAACCTGGAAGAATCGATCAAGTTGATCACCGGGGTTATCGAAAGCGGGCTGTTCATACACTACGACGTGCATATCATTTCATAAAACCCTGATCATTCAAGACTTTCAGTAATACACCGGAGAAATATTCATTATTAGCCTTCGTATAACGTACATCCGTAAATACCTGGGCCAATGTCTCTTTATCATTCTCCCGTACAAATTGCTTATTTACTTCCAGTTCCTCCTTATCGTGATACAATGCATCAATAGAAGTTGGCGTATAATCCGTATAAACCTCCTGGTGAACCACTGCTCCAAGTGGCAGACGTTCCACCTGATCAGGCATTCCGTCGGGATAGCCGACCGTGACTGTCACGATAGGGACAACCAAGCGTGGAAGCGACAAGGCGTCGATAATCTTATCCGCATTATAAGCCGTCGTTCCCAAATAACAGATCCCCAAACCTTTTTCTTCTGCTGCCGTACAGAAACTCTGGGCAAACAGCATCGCATCAATAGTCGAAGCGATAAAAGTTTGGAAATTGTCGAAACCGGCCACGGCATCACGCTGCTCCGCCCATTTTACAAAACGGTTGGCATCAGCACAGAAAGTGAGCACGACTGGAGCTGTTGTAATCATCGGCTGATTGAAATGGGCTGGAGCCAACTTTTCCTTATTCGCCTTATCGCGAGTAATGACCACGCTATACAGTTGCATATTCCCCGTATTGGATGCACGGGTGGCAACTTCCAGCAATTCATTCAACAAAGCATCCGAAATGTCCTGAGTCGTATATTCACGGATCGTTCGTCTGTTTTTCATATTTTCCAACATAACTTACATATTTAATTGATGACAAAATCAATCAATAACAAAGGCCAAGCGCCCAGATAGGTATCTTGTTTCCTACACTCTTGGGCTGCCCGTGTATGGCGGCAAACGTATTTTCCACATTCTTGATACGTTCATAGTCCATCAACGGATCACCAATCACGAACGTGTACTTTCCATTCACACGATAGTCTCCATTATGCAGAAGTTCCACCGTTCCGCAATTAGACATCTGATCGACGAAAAACGTTTCTCCCAAGTAAATCCGCTCCATCTCCCGGAAAAGGCTTGCCATCAGATTCGTGTTCGCCAAGAAAGAGCGATACGAACGGGCCAGTCCGCCGTCTTCTTTCCTGACTTGTAGAATGCGAAGCACTCCTATTTCTTTTACATAATCCAGCAACTTGTGTATTTGTGTGTTATCCATCTCATACTTGGATGTCAGAGCCTGCATGCGGGGAAACTCCGGAGCCTCTTTGGCAAGCTGAATCAGCAATTGTTTCATCTTCCGGGACATGGCATTGTTCATCTGGCGAATGGCAGGCAGGTCCACATCAACCGAATCCCGCACCAAATCCTGCAAACGAAAATTAAAAGCATCCGGATCTTCCCAATAGAAAGGATAGCAGCCATGTTCCAGATAATTCCGGAAAATGGGGACTATGTTTATCTCGTCCATCACCTGTTGCGTCACTTCCGCATGGTGAAACAAAAGCTCGTCCAATGGGATCGGTTTGAGGTCCAGCGCACCTTCATAGGACAAATATTCACGAAACGACATGGTATGCAACGTATACCAATCGCCTTTCCCGCCCAAAGACGGCTCCATCTTTTCACCTTCGACTAGCGAAGGTGCGGCAAACACAATTTGCATATCAGGATAATCGTCATGCAAACGCTCTATCGCCTGTATCCAGTTTCCATATCGATGGACATTATCCAAGAAAAGATGCCTCCCTCCCTTCTCATGGAATCGCCTGATCGTTTCGGACAACATGTGCCGTTCCTGAAACCATATATTATCGAGTGGCAAATACAGGGCTTCATAAGAATCACCATAAGTCGATTTGATATGCTGCAACAAAAGCGTAGTTTTTCCCACCCCTTTCGCTCCAAAGAGACCGATCAACCTCCTGTCCCACTTGACCTGCCGGGATAAGTAACGTTGGAAACTCAGATTTACGCCTTTAAGTAATTGCTCATGGTTTAACCGAAACATGTCCATATTTTAACTGATTTGACACAAAAATACTATATAAAAGCCAATCTACAAAACCAACAACTCGCAGGAAAAATAGTTTTTTTGTACCTTTGCCCACATAAACCAATAAACACATGGAAACGTCTAAAGTTTACTTTACCAATCTCCGTACAACTCCGTCCAGCAACTTGTTGGACAAGATGGAACGTCTCGTAAAACGTGCAGGCATAGCAAACATTGATTTCCAGAATCAGTTTGTAGCGATCAAGATCCACTTCGGCGAACCGGGCAACCTAGCCTTTATTCGACCAAACTATGCGGCCCGGATGGCCACGTTGCTTCGCAGTTTAGGGGCGAAGCCTTTTCTGACAGATTGCAACACATTGTATTCAGGTCGTCGCGCCAATGCTGTAGATCATCTGGAAAGTGCAATGGAAAACGGTTTCAATCCCATTTCCGCCAAATGCGATGTGATTATCGCCGACGGCCTGAAAGGGACCGAATACCGTGAAATCGAAATCGACGGTGAATATTGCAAAGCTCCCAAAATCGGTTCCGCCATTGCCGATGCAGATATTGTCATTTCCATGAACCACTTCAAAGGACATGAGCAGACCGGATTCGGCGGCGCATTGAAGAACCTCGGCATGGGATGCGCCAGTGTGGGGGGCAAACTTGAACTTCACTCGGCATCGCAACCCAGAATCGACATCGAAAGTTGTAAGGGTTGTAATATATGCGTCAAACATTGCCGCCACGATGCCATTCATTTGAATACTTCCCATAAAGCAGAAATCGACTACGGCAAATGTGTTGGTTGCGGCCAATGCGTAGCTCTTTGCCAATACGATGGAGCCGTCATGGGTGAAGGCGACACGTCTGAACGTTTGAACTATAAGATCGCCGAATACACCCAAGCAGTCTTGTCGGGCAAACCGAATTTCCACATCAGTTTTATCATGAATGTCTCACCTGAATGTGATTGTTGGAATCACAATGATGCTGCGATTGTGCCAGATCTGGCATCGCCGCCTCTTTTGATCCGGTCGCATTAGACAAGGCTTGTGCCGATATGGTGATCAAGGCCCCGATCCTGGAGACAGGCAACCGCCTTTCAGACGCTCCGCATCACGAACATCTGGAAGGTTGCGACAAATTCCATCTCATGCACCCCGACACAAACTGGCAAGCAGGGCTGGAACATGCTGAAAAGATCGGCCTCGGAACACAGGAATATGAATTAATAACCGTATAGAAGAATGGAAGATACTATCTGCGCCGTATCAACTGCCCCCGGAGCTGGAGGAATTGCCGTCATCCGTATCTCCGGACCAGAAGCAATCGCAATCTGCAACACGATATTCGTACCGCGTATAACAGGGAAAGATCTGTTGTCACAGAAAGCTTATACACTGCGTTACGGTAGTATCAGGCGGGATAAAGAACTCATAGACGATGTGTTAGTCGCCCTTTTCCGTGCACCTCATTCTTTTACCGGCGAAAACACGGTAGAAATCACTTGCCACGGTTCCGTCTATATCCAGCAGCAGATCATGCAACTTTTGATTGAAAGCGGTTGCCGCTCCGCCCTCCCCGGCGAATATACTCAACGCGCTTCATGAACGGTAAGATGGACCTGAGTCAAGCGAGGCGGTCGCCGATTTGATCGCCTCGACTTCAGCCGGCCAGCACCGTTTGGCATTAAACCAGATGCGCGGGGGGTTCAGTCATGAATTAAAGAACTTACGTGAACAACTTTTGCATATCACTTCTTTGATGGAACTGGAGCTGGATTTCAGCGACCACGAAGAACTGGAGTTTGCCGACCGAAGTGAACTTAGCACGTTGGCAACCCATATCGAAACCGTTATATCACGTTTGGCCAACTCTTTCAGTGTAGGAAACGCAATCAAGAACGGTGTTCCTGTTGCGATCATAGGTGAAACAAATGCCGGAAAATCGACTCTGCTAAACGTCCTGCTGAATGAGGATAAAGCGATTGTCAGCGATATCCACGGTACAACCCGCGACATTATCGAAGACACAGTCAGCCTCGGAGGGATCACTTTCCGCTTCATCGATACCGCCGGTATCCGAGAAACGCACGATGCGATCGAAAGTATCGGCATCGAACGCACCTTCCAGAAGCTCGATCAAGCAGACATTGTCCTCTGGATGATAGATGCAGCCGATGCTCCCTACAGATCGCCCAATTATCTGAAAAAATACTACCCCGCTCGAAAGGGAAACAGCTAATCCTCGTTTTCAACAAGGCCGACCTGCTCACCGACCGTCAGTTTAAAACAACCGACCTTCCCGATAATGTACAATCGATCTTCATATCGGCCAAGAAAAGAGAGCATATCGACGAGTTACAGGATCTCCTGATCCAAGCTGCTCATATCCCCTCTTTATCCTCAAACGACGTCATCGTCACTAACATCCGTCACTACGAAGCCCTAACCCACGCCCTCGACTCCATCCACCGTGTCCAGGGAGCTTATCCGCCAACCTTTCCGGAGATTTCATCTCCCAAGATTTAAGAGAATGCATCTTCCACCTCTCAGACATCGTTGGAGAAGTCACAACAGACCAGGTGTTGGGGAATATATTTGAGAGGTTTTGCATCGGCAAATAAGTGGTGATTACCAACGATTAGCATATATCATCAACGATTATCAAGGCGTTCATTTTGAGCACCTTTCTTTTTTAGCCTTATAAGCGATAGTTATCGTTTATAGGGCTTTTTCAGCTCATTTTTGTACCGCATTTGTTGCTCGCTTGTTGAAGCTCGAAAATCAAGAGGAAAGGTAGTAGAGAAACTATACGCCATTTTACACGGTTTTACGGGAATTTACAGAAATAACGGAGAAATAAAGATGAATTAAAATGAGCAGCAACCTGAAAATTAAGCGAATTTGCGCTTGGTGCGGTAAAGAGTTTATCGCCCAAAAGACAACTACCGCATGTTGTTCCAAGCAATGCGCCAACGCACTCTATAAAAAGAGGAAGCGTGATGAAGCAATCAAGGCAAACAATCAAATCGTGGAGAAAAAGATTGAAGAAAAGCCTATTGAAAGAATAAAAAACAAACCATTTCTTACAATCACCGAAACGGCAATCTATCTCGGAGTAACCCGACCAACCGTTTACGATTACATTAAACGAGGGGAATTAAAGGGCATTCGCTTGGGCTTCAAATATCTTTTGAAGAAAGAGGATATTGATGTGTTATTCAATAATCCAACAGAATTCCATACACCAACAAAAGAGAAAGCCCCTATCACCGACTTCTACACCACCGCAGAAGTCAAAGAGAAATACCATATAAACGAATCATGGATATTCTTAGTAGCCAAGAAGAACAACATCCCTCGGACTTTCAATCGTGGCAAAACTTACTGGAGCAAGAAACATATAGACGCTTACTTTACCAAGAAAGCCCCGAATCCAGACATTACCGAATGGTATAGTACTCAGGATATGCAGGAGAAATTCGGTATGACCTTATCCGCCATCTACTGTTTCGTTTCCAAAAATGCTATCCCGAAGAAGAAAGAGGGCATCATGGTGTACTATTCCAAGAAGCATGTAGATATAGCTAAGGGCATTGCAGCACCCGAAGAACCACAATATTATACGGTGGCCGAAGCGATAGAAAAGTTCAATCTTACTCGTGACCAGCTCTATCATTATGCGAAGTACCATAATATCCACAAGGTCAAGAAAGGCAAATACACGCTTATCTCCAAACCTGAATTGGATAAATTACTTGCAGCCCCGAAGATTGAATAAGTTATTTCTCGGTGAATGTTGTCACCATTGAATCACCGTATTCCTTTGCGCCAAACAAATGTAAAACTCTAAATATTAAACAGTATGTCACACACATGTACAAAAGTAACAGTCCGTCAGAGAGCGATTCGAAACAATCGTATCTCCTTGTATCTGGATTATTATCCGGCAGTCCGTAACCCTGAAACGATGCAGATGAGCCGCAGGGAATACCTCGGCATTTACATCTATGCCCATCCTAAAAACGAAATGGAACGGGAGTTCAACAACGATATGTTGAACAAGGCAGAGGCTATCCGTTGTATCAGAGTACAATCGCTCATCAACGAAGAGTTTGGTTTCTTGGACAAGACCAAACAGAAAGCCGACTTCCTCGCCTACTTCAAGAAGATGTGCCGGAACAAAGACCAGAAATGGCAATTCGTCTATCAGCATTTCTACAACTTCGTCAAGGGGCAATGTACCTTTGGCGATGTAAATGTGGATCTATGTAAGAAGTTCCGTGAGTACCTGTTGAATGCCAAGCAACTCAAACACAGCAACCGCCCCATATCCCTCAATTCGGCATCCGGCTACTATTCTACTTTTAGAGGTTTGTTGAAGATTGCCTATCGGGACAAATGGTTTCGTGAGAACATCAACGATTACCTTGATAAGATTGAACCACAAGATGTGAAGAAAGAATATCTGACACTGGACGAAGTGAAGCAACTCGCAGCCACTCCTTGCGACATCCCAGTTCTAAAAGCCGCTTCTCTATTCGCTTGTCTGACAGGCTTACGCATCAGCGACATTCTAAACTTGCAATGGGAGGACTTTACCATCGCTCCTGACCAAGGTTATTGTCTGCGTATCAGAACACAGAAAACCCAAACGGAAGCGACACTCCCCATCAGCTACGAAGCCTACGAACTATGCGGAATGCCCGACACGGGCAAGGTATTCAAAGGCTTGAAACGGAGCATGATTAACTACCCACTCAAGAACTGGCTCAAAAAGGCAGGAATAACAAAGTCGATAACCTTCCATTGCTTTAGGCACAGCTATGCCGTCATACAAATATCCTTGGGTACAGATATTTATACTGTTTCAAAGATGCTAACGCATAAAAACGTGTCCACAACTCAGATTTATGCCGACCTAGTAAATGCCAAGAAGCGAGAAACAGCCAATAAAATATCACTCAAGTAAATTGTAACTATGAAACGAGGAATCATAACCAACAAAGGGCAAGGCATCCATATTTCTGATGGCGAAGTATGGATGACCACTTGGGAACTTGCAGACTTGTTTTATACAACGGCAGGAGCTATCCATGCAGCAATCAAGAGAATCTTGAAAACCAATATTTTGAAGAGCCACGAAGTTTGTAAGTACATCAAATTGGAGAATGGGAACAATGCCGATGTGTATAATCTCGATATGGTTATAGCCTTATCTTATCAAATAGACACCGGACATTCCATAGTATTCAGAGAATGGCTAATAAACAAAGTCGCTCGTAATCAAGATTACAACATTCTTTTATATCTCAACAAGGGTACAAACCAGACATTGTATTGCTAATAAGCTATATCTCTATACCCTATTGATTATCTGCATTGTTTCACCCCAAATGATGCAGATAATTTCTGTTTTTAAGGTACACAAGTCTATTTACCCAACTATTTTCATTCAAAAACAAGAAATTTGCAATACGCTTATTATTAAGAGTGTAACGTGGTGAAAAGTGATGAAATATATCGTCAAAAGCCCATTAACAAGCAAAACTATGGATTTTCTCAAAAATTAATCCTATATATTTGCACACAAACGATTAATACATCTCACTATGGAACAGAGAAAGATAGAACATATAACATTGCATCTGATTGTTTTTGGTACAATCGCAATCATTGGTGTTTTAGCCCGCCAGACCGTACTTCACTATGGTTGGGACGAGTTCAGCAGCTACCTCATTTTGGTGGTATGCTCCATTATCATGGGAGCTATCTATCTCAATCTGCAAATGGTATTCAGACAACTCCTTTCACCTACAATAGAAAAGTGCTTTATGAGATTTGAATACTATCGCAACAAGGCTGTAGTCGTAGAAGCTCAAGCAGCAAACTCGGAACTTGCCGGAAATTCTATAAATTCAGAGCCTATCATTTCTGAGCCTGAACCTGAAATTGAAATCGAAACAACATCTGACGAAACAGACGAAGTTTCTAATCCATCATGTTCCGAACTCAACGAAGATGTGGCAAAATTTTCAAAGGTGGAAGCCACACCTTCTACCATCAACAATGCTTCTATCGAAGAACACAACCAGCCATCAGAATATGAGGTACTTCGTGCCAATGCTATGGCTGAAAAAGAACGTGCCTCACAAGAAAAGCTCAATAAAGTTATCGCATACACGAAACAAACTTTAGTTTCCTATCTTGATGAAGCTACACTTAATCGCTTGTGTGGATATGTGACAGAATATTACCTGTCAGATGCTTTGCCCAAAGTAGAACCGATAAAGGTCGATTCTCAGTTAAAGACCATTGACATCATGCACTTTGGATGGAATATCGGCAAAGCATTTGGCAAGCCACGCTTACAAACTGCCACATTCATAAAGAGGGTATTTGCTCACACCCTCCGTGATTCGGAAATATCTACCATTGAGCGCAAAATGTCGCACACCGAATCTGTATGTAAGATTAAACTGGATAGAAAAATTGCATAGCTGCAATACCATCAGGCATTATCCATTGCATCCCAGTAGTCCATATCCATTTTCATGACTTTAAGGACTTTCTCTGCTTGCAATCCCAAGCCATAGTCATAAATGTATTCTGTTAATTGTTGACCATTTATCAAGATAATAGTTGGTGAACCGTTAAGGCTTTCCACATACTCCATTGCACCTTTAGTATAATCAGAGGTAGTAATGAATACTCCTTTCTTGGATGGCGTTCCGGCAACAGCTCCCACAAAACTTTGAACCTCGTGACGCTGAACATTATTATCTAAAGCATATCGCTTTGCCTGTATGGATATATGATTAAATCCTAAAATATCTTCTTTAATAATACCATCTATACCACCGTCATTAGAAAGTTTCGTTACGATACCTGAGTTTTTGACCTCGCCACCATACCCCAGTGCTTGAAGTAATTTTACAACTAGCCGTTCAAATTCTTGTGGCTTTTTACTTAATATAGTTGTCAGAATCTGAGATTGCACATTCTGCTTTATCCTATCATAAGAATCTGCTAATTCTTCTTCCGGTGTACGTTCATCATCATTTCCCAAATGGGAAGAAGTGTTGTTAGCATCTTTATTTTTAGAACTTTTCTTCGGAGTTTTCGCATTCACAGCTACTTTGATGAACTTATTTATTTGTTCCTCCGTACATGAAGAAAGCATAGACAAGCCCTTTTCGCTGATTTTATAATCACCTCTTTGAGGTTTTTCTACAAGTCCTGCAATAAAAAGATACGATAAAGCCCACGAAATACGGTCTAAGAATATTTCGCCATTACCAGAGGGATACCAAGCATTCATTTCCTCATCGGTCAATCCAAAATGCTTAGCCAAAGGAATGCGTAAATCTTTAGCTCTCATAACTATCCCAGCACTTAATTCTTTCAATGCCTGTATCCGTATTTCTTCAAATTGCGGTATCATAAACGACAAATTTGTTTTATAGCTTCAATAACCACTAGTATTTCATGACACAAAGGTACTTAAATTACTCGTAATCATCACTTATTACCGTCAAAAAGTTATTCATCAGTTATATTTTGGTGAATGATTCCACCATTGAAACACCTGTTTCCTTTGCCGTCGAACAATTAAAAACGATTGGCGTATGCAAAAAGAAACAGTAACATTTGATAAACTGCCCGAAGCGGTAGGTTATCTGACCGAACAGGTCATCGAGTTGAAAAAGATGGTAGCAGAACTCCAGCCACAGCCATCTGACAAACATGTGTTGGTGGAAATTGAGGATGCTTGCCGTATCATCAGAAAAGCTAAGCCTACCATATATACATTGGTACGCAAAGGGCTACTTCCTGCTTACAAGAAAGGCAAGAAACTCTATTTCTATGAAGACGAGCTTCTTGCTTGGATTGAGAACGGACGGAGAAAGACTGCCGAGCAGACATACGAGGAGATGCTTGCCAATATGCAGAGCAGTGTCCGCCATAAGCCCAAATCATCAGTGCAATTTTAACGGATTGGGCTATGGATACATATTCTATTAATCCGGCATCCATCATTGATGAAGCGATTGATTTAAGCACAAGGTTGTCTGGTACGGCATTCCCCGTCAGCATATTCCCGACAAAAATCCAACGCATCATCCATGAGGTACACGAATGCCATAACTACCCTACCGACTACATTGCCGCAGCCATCCTTACGGCAATAGCAGTCGGCATAGGCAATACGCACCTTGCCCAAATGAAGCAAGGTTGGACGGAAAGCCCCATCCTATATATGGCATTGATTGGAAGACCGGGAGCGAACAAAAGCCACCCGCTCAGTTTTGCGATGAAGCCGTTTCTTGATTATGACTACCGACAGAATCAGGAATTTGAAAAGGCTCTTGCCAAGTACGATGAGCTGATGAGTATGAGCCGCAAGGAACGTGCGGAAAGCGGTGGAGAGCAATTTCCACAAGAGCCCATCCGCAAACGCTTCTTGGTTTCGGATGTAACGCCCGAAGGATTGAGCCTCATTCATGCGCAGAACAAACGTGGGCTATGCTTGTGGGCTGATGAATTATCCGCTTGGTTCAAGAATTTCAACCGCTATAACAACGGTTCGGAAGAACAGTTCTGGCTCTCAGTGTTCAGTGCCAAGACCACCTTGTCCGACCGCAAGAATGCCAAGAGTTCCATCTTCATCAAGCGTCCGTATATATCGGTCATTGGTACTATCCAAAAGAAAATCTTGAACGAGTTGGCTAAAGGTGAACGCTCCAGCAACGGGTTTATCGACCGCATTCTGTTTGTGATGCCCAACCTGCAACAGAAAGCACGATGGAATGACAAGGAACTGCCGGAAGATATAGAGCAAGAATGGAATGCTATCATTGATAAGCTGATACAATCGGAATGCAACCTCAATGAACATGGAGAGATAGAACCGCAAATTCTCCTCTTCTCAGAGAATGCCAAGAAACGGCTTTACGAGTGGCAGCACCATTTCTCTGAACTGTGCGACCGGGAAACGAACGACACCATCGTAAGTATCTATTGCAAGTTAGAGATATACATTATCCGCTTTTGTCTGATTATCCAACTGGCACGATGGACTTGCGGAGAGTGTGACAAGGCTTGTATTGACCTATTGACGGTGGAGAGAGCCGTTAAACTGACGGAATATTTCAAGGAGTCCGCATTGAGCGTACAAAATATACTGAATGAGAATGCCCTCAACAGTCAGCAACAGGCGATAGTCAATTTACTACCTCCTTCCTTTACCACCGCCCAAGCCATACAGGTGGCAGAGCAAAACGGAATGAAGGAGCGGACATTTCAACGCTTTCTCAATGACAATATCGGGACGTTGTTCCGCAAAGAGAAGCATGGAGAATATTCAAAGATTAACCTGTGACATTTTTGTCGGTTTTGACACTTTCCAAGCGAAAACGACAATAACGACAAAAATGACACACCTAAAAAGAAACATACAATGAGTACACATAGATTCATATTAGAACCCTACAAAGGTATCAGCACCCGGCATACTTGCCCGAACTGCCACCGTAAAAGATGTTTCTCCAAGTACATTGATACAGAGAAACAGATACAGTTTCCTGATTACGTGGGTCGTTGCGACCACGAACAGAAATGTGGTTACCACTTCACGCCCCATGATTACTTTGAGCGGAATCCGTCTGAGAAGGAAAAGTTGTCCGAAGATACCTTTCGGAACTATACGCCCATTAAAGAAGTCGAGCCGAAAGTCACCTCCTACATTGATTTGGATATAGTCAACCAGTCGTTGCAACGCTATCCCGACAACAAACTGTTTCAATTCTTATCGGCTCAATTCGGAGAGGCAGAGACATTGAAGCTGATGGAGAAATACAAAGTTGGTACTTCCAAACATTGGGATGGCGCAACTGTATTTTGGCAAACGGATTATCAGAACAGAGTCCGTACAGGTAAGATAATGCTTTACAATCCTGAAACTGGCAAGCGGATAAAAGAGCCGTACAATCATATCACGTGGGTACACTCCGTACTGCACAAGGATGGCTATAATTTGAAGCAATGTTTCTTCGGTGAACATCTGCTTTCAGAAGACAAAATCCGTCCTATTGCACTGGTTGAAAGTGAGAAAACGGCAATCATTGCATCCTACTACCTACCTCAATTCCTATGGATTGCATCGGGTGGAAAGAACGGTTGTTTCAACGCCAACAGTTTGTCCGTTCTTGCAGAAAGAAGCGTTGTATTATTCCCTGATTTGGGAGCGACCGACTATTGGCAGAGCAAAATCGGGTTGATGAAAAGTTATGGAATTGATGTGCAACTGTTCGATTATCTGGAAGCCAAAGCAACCGAAAACGAACGGAAAGAGGGATACGACATTGCCGATTATCTGTTGAAGATGCGCCCCGATGAAGCCACACTCCAACAGATGATTAAGAGGAATCCGAATTTGAAAACACTGATAGAGACATTCGATTTGAAGCTCGTCAGTGTACAGCGAGGTATTACTCAAACGAAGTTTTCACCACCTAAGAAACGAGGATTCAGACTTTGAACAAAGGGAGAGAAATCGAGACTTTTTTACTATAGCAAGTTAATGTCGGTGTATTACATTTCCCGACCACTTACTCCTCAAAAAGTCTGAGGAGGCGACTCCCGATGGTCACAAATTATTCACTAAAAGCAATTCAAAATGGAAAAGAAATATACGATAACTCTCCGTCTGTCATACAGCCAATTCGCATGGCTCGGCGCGCTTTGCAGACGGAGCAAGCAGACCCAAAGCGCAGTCATCCGCTCACTCATTGAGAACGGAACGGTGCATGAGCGAATCACGAAAGAGCATATCCACATCATCCGTCAGTTGATAGGTGAAAGTACCAACCTCAACCAGTTGGCGAAACAGGCAAACACCTACGGATTCTTTGCCGTTGCCAAAAGATGCGAGGAGATGGCGCAGCGTATTAACCAACTTATAAAGCAACTGAAAGATGATAGGTAAGCAGACAAAAGGAACATCATTCGGAGGTTGTGTCCGCTATGTCCTCAAAGAGGAAAAATCTAAATTGCTGGAAGCTGTCGGAGTGGATGGTTCATCCGAACAGATGGCAGAGCAATTTGAATTACAGGCATTGCTCAATGACAAGGTAAAGAATATTGTTGGGCATACCTCGCTTAACTTCTCTCCTGAAGATGGCGAACGCTTGAAGTCTGATGATGCGTTGATGTTGCAAATCGCCCACGACTATATGAAACTGATGGGCATCGAAAATACGCAATACATCATTGCCCGGCATATCGACCGTGAGCATCCGCATTGTCACATCGTTTTCAATCGGGTGGATAATGACGGTAAGACGATTAGCGATAAGAACGACTTCCGCAGAAATGAAAAGGCTTGTAAGATGTTGACGGCAAAATACCGCTTGCACTTTGCCAATGGTAAAGACCATATCAAGGAAGAACGCTTGCGCTCATACGACCGGGCAAAACACGAGATATACAAAGCGTTGAAAGAGGAGCTGCCCAAAGCTCAAAATTGGGATGAACTGAAAGAAGCTCTTGCTGACCGTGACATTGATATGAAATTCAAAGTCAGCCGGACTACAAGAGAAATACAGGGTGTCAAGTTTGAGTACAACGTTTTTTCTTTCTCCGGCTCAAAAGTCAGCCATGAGTTCAGCTACTTGAATATCGACAACCGATTGGAACAGAATGCTTGCGCATCCTCATTTGAACACCCCAAACAAGGGTTCACGCATAATGATGAAGAGGTGCAGCAAAGCGTTTCCCATTCCAACAATGGTTCAAGTATCAGTCTTGGTCTGTTGAATGGCAGTTCATCATACGATGCCACTGCCGCAGAAGAAGCAGAGTTCAATCGCCTGATGAAAAAGAAAAAGGCTAAGCGTAAGCGAGGCTTTCATTTATAATCCATTTTTATTAACTTTTTAAATTCAATCAATTATGGGACAAAACGATTTGATTCTTGATTTCAATCTCTACTTGTGTGAGAAGTTCGGCTACAGAAACAGTTGTAGCGTGATGCAAAATGCCAATGGTTTTTGCGTGGACATCCGTGAGCGTGATTTAGACTGCTACATCCGCTTCTGGGAGTACAGCGATGGAAGAGGTAACTTCCCCGACTGGTCTATCATCATTGTGCGCAGTAACTTCAAGAAGAACCAAGCCGAAAGCCTGAAAGACTTGGCTCGTTTCTTCAAGGAGTACATGCCACGCTACGGTTACAAATACCTCTGTACCGAAGGTGATGATTACAAGTATTATCAGACTCTTGGGTTGAAGCTCATCCATCAAGACCTGTTCGGACAGGAGAACTATGGATTGGCGATGAAGGATTTGAATGTCTGACACTTGATTTAAGGTTAAGGAGGGGATTCTTCCTCTCCTTAACTATTTCCGATATGCCCCATTATGGGAACATGCCGTTTAATATTCCCGATAATTGGGTGTGGATAACGATTGAAGAAATATGCTCAAAAATAGGTTCTGGTAGCACGCCAAAGGGAAGTAACTATTCTGTGAATGGGATTCCTTTTTTCCGCTCACAAAATGTATATAATGACAGACTTGTTTATGATGACATCAAGTATATTTCTGAAGAAGTTCATCAGAAGATGAAAGGAACGGAAGTGCTTGCTAACGACTTGTTGTTGAATATTACTGGTGGTTCATTGGGAAGATGCGCTGTAGTTCCTGCTGATTTTAATTGTGGCAATGTCAGTCAACACGTTTGTATTATGCGTCCTATTTTAGTTGAACCTAAATATTTTCATGCGTTAGTTTTATCTTCATACTTCGCTAAATCTATGAAGATTACGGGTAGTGGTCGCGAAGGTTTGCCAAAATATAATTTAGAACAGATGGCTTTTCCTTTGCCACCTTTAACTGAACAGCAACGCATAGTTACCGAGATTGAACGGTGGTTTACTTTGATTGACCAAATAGAGCAAGGTAAAACTGACTTGCAAACCACAATCAAGCAAGCCAAGAGTAAGATTCTTGACCTTGCCATTCACGGCAAACTCGTGCCACAAGACCCGAATGACGAGCCAGCCATTGAACTATTGAAACGTATAAATCCTGACTTCACACCTTGTGATAACGGGCATTATACGCAGTTGCCTGATGGATGGACTGTTTGCAGGCTCGAACAAGTTGTAGAGTATGAACAGCCTACAGCCTATATTGTAAATTCAACGGCTTATGATGATTCCTATTCAGTTCCAGTCTTGACAGCAGGTAAGTCTTTTATAATTGGCTATACCAATGAGACAACAGGGATATATTCAAATATTCCTTGCATAATTTTTGATGATTTTACAACGGATTCAAAACTAGTTGATTTTCCTTTCAAAGTAAAATCATCAGCTATGAAAATTCTAAAGATACAGAAAGATATTGAGATTGATTATATTGCAATGTTTATGAGTGTTACCAGATTAGTTGGTGACACACATAAACGATATTGGATTTCCGAATATTCAAAAATAGAGATTCCAATACCACCAAAGGCAGAGCAAAAACGAATTATCTATGCAGTTCGCACGTTCTTTGCTCAATTAGATACTGTGATGGAGAGCCTATAAACTCTCCATCACAGTATCTAAAGAGGTAAAAGCGTTATTTATAGCCTCTACAATCCTTTGCTGCTCATTGTAAGGAGGTATTGGTACATTTATCGCTTTGAATAGCTTTTTGTTCAAGTGTGGAATGGCAGAACCAACCTTGTTCTCTCGTAAAGTCTTGCGATGTAAGTTAATAACTTGCAAAACATAATCCTCATTCATATTGTTGTTGATAGACAATTGTTTGAATGTACTGCCTTGATAACCTTCAATAAAAGAACGGAACACTTCACCTGAGTTTTCTCCATCTACTAAAATCAAAAGAGAATTTGCCGCCACATATTTGCCAGAAGTCAAGGTCTTTGCATCGCGCTCTCCACGCAAATACTTCACATCAAGGTTTACTCTTTCTATTTCACTCTGCTTTTCTCCATCAGTCAAGGAACAGAGCATTTGCATAGGCACTATGCTCCACGAATCAGGCAACTGCGTATAATGCCCGATACGTTCTTTTATATTATTACCATATTCATTCTAAATCAATGTAATATGGTAACAAAATTCAAAAATCATTTGGCAAAGACTAATCTTGCCAAAAACACTGTCACCTCGTATGTGTGGACGGTGCAGTATTTCCTCAATCATTATGGGGAAGTAAACAAAAGGAACCTCTTGGCATATAAGGGGTACTTGGTGGAGAACTTTAAGCCGCAGACAGTAAATCTTCGACTACAAGGTATCAACAAGTATCTGGAATTTACAAAACAAGAAAAACTGAAAGTGAAGTTCGTAAAGGTACAACAGAAGAACTTTTTGGAAAATGTAATCAGCGATGCCGATTACAAATTTCTCAAATCTAGACTTAAAGCCGATGGCTATGATGAGTGGTATTTCATCGTATGGTTTATGGCTGCTACCGGAGCACGAGTCAGTGAACTGCTCCATATCAAGGCAGAGCATGTACAAATCGGGCATCTTGACCTATACAGCAAGGGTGGAAAAATGCGCCGTTTGTATATCCCTAAGAACTTGCGCACGGAGACCGCGAAATGGCTCAAAGAAATAGGACTTACTTCCGGTTATATCTTTCTGAATCGCTTCGGGCAGCGCATTACCACTCGTGGGATAGCTTCTCAACTCAAACATTTTGCCGAAAAATACGGAATGAACAAGGAGGTGGTTTATCCTCATTCATTCCGTCACCGTTTCGCTAAGAACTTCCTTGACCGCTTTAATGACCTTGCTTTACTTGCCGACCTTATGGGGCATGAGAGCATCGAGACCACTCGTATCTATCTGCGCAGAACTGCCAGTGAACAACAGAAAATTGTGGATAAAGTAGTGAACTGGTAAAATTACATCAGTCCTTAGAAGTGTATTTATTTACACTTCTAAGGCATTTTGAATATTGTCAAGAATTGAAAATAAGCCTTCTATCTTTTGAACAATACGTTGTTGCTCTGCAAGAGGAGGAAGTGGGAAATACATATCATTAAAATCTGTACTATTGAATCCGGCTTGAGCGGTTCTTGAAATTTCTTTTAGCCTTCCTTGATATAAGTCAGATAGATAATAATAGTATGCAAATTCTTTATATATAAGATTTTCAAATTTAAAGATAACTTTTGCCATTGCTACATTATAAGCTCCTTGCTCTGCATGAAACACTTTTCCTAAAGAACCACCATAACGCGCTAATAATATATCCCCCTTTTCGGTTTGCTTTGAAGCAAGATTGATAGGAATATAAACAGGGATAGGAGACTCTCCATAATCCCTAATTTGATAAAGCCTAATATAATTTGGTTTAGGCTGAGTTTCAAAATAACTTTTTGCAGGTTGCGCTCCTCCCGATATATCTAAAATGGAATTATGACCACACCATATCCATGTTTTAGGTATTTCATAAGGAAACTTCTCACTATGCCCGTTATCACAAGGTGTGAAGTCAGGATTTATGCGTTTCAGCAGTTCGATGGCTGGTTCGTCATTCGGGTTTTGTGGCACGAGCTTGCCGTGAATGGCGAGGTCAAGGATTTTGCTTTTGGTTTGCTTGATTGTAGTCTGCAAATCGGATTTGCCTTGCTCTATTTGGTCAATTAAAGAAAACCAATGCTTTGAAGCCGCAATTATATGTTTTTGCTCTGCGATAGGAGCTAAAGGAATTGGTAAGCATCTAAATTTATCAAAATCAATACTATCTACAGTTGTTCCATCTTTATGATATTCTTTTAAGATAATGTGTTCGTTAGCTTTGATAATAACGTACAGATATTCAGAAAGCTCCTGTATATGGGGTGAAATAGTCTTTAAATCTTGGTTAACTGTAGCAGGCTTTTCTAATATAGAAAGAGGAAGAGTATGCCTTAATATGCCACTACGTGTTACCACAAGTAACGTACCTCTCTCATATAATGTCATTCTTTCCAAAGCCTTATCTGTGATTTTCATCAGAGAGTTTGTAATATGGGTACGCTTCATATCCTTAGAAGTTACCCATAGATGCTTCCCATTATCCCAATATTCTTTATTATCCATTGAAGGGGTTTTACCTCCACCAAAAGAAACAATATCTTCCAACTTACACCATTCCCATCCCTTCGGCAACAAGTAGGATAATGGGGCGTATCGGAAGTTTTTGCAGACTTCTTACTTCGCTTGATTTTCCCCTCTTTTACCAACCGCTCTTTTTCAGCTTTAATTCGTTCAAGCAATACAGATGCAGGCTCATCGTTTGGGTCTTGCGGTACAAGTTTTCCATGTATCGCGAGGTTGAGTATCTTTTGACGTAATTTCTTTGTATCCATACCAATTAGTCTTTATCTAAGAAATTGTCCAGAAGTTAGCCGGACAATTTGTGCAGATGGTGTCTGCACAATTACAGCCGCTTCTTATGTGGGGCGGCACGTTTCTAATTGTGCAACCAAAACTGCACAATTACTATTCATTTTCTTCCAGTTTTCTTAATTCCTCATCTTCTTCCAGTTTTTTTAATTCCTCATTTTCTTCAAACTCTTCAATCCATTCCTTCACCTTAGCTTGCAATAAAGCCTTGTTGGGGAGATAGAGTTGATAAGCAGAAGCATAAATGTTAGCATCTTTTGGCAAGGTGAGTTCCACAAGTGCATCATTCTTCTCCCTACACAGCAGAATACCAATTGTCGGCTTTTCAAAGTCTTGTTTGACATAGCGGTCGTAATAATTGACATACATCTGCATCTGCCCGAGGTCTTGGTGAGTAAGTTTCTCTATCTTCAAATCTATAAGTACATAGCATTGTAGCAAACGATTGTAAAACACCAAGTCAACAAAAAAATGCTGCTCATCGAACGTGAACCGCTTCTGCCTTGCTTCAAAGAGAAATCCTTTGCCAAGTTCTAATAGGAACTGCTGCATCTTGCTGATAATGGCATTTTCTAATTTTGACTCTGAATAGACTGCATCAGGTTTTAGACCAAGAAACTCTAATGTAATTGGATTCTTGATGATGTCCGATGGTTTCCCAATAGTTTGCCCTTCTTTAGCCAACCGCATTACCTCATCTTTGTTACGACTCAAAGCCAATCGCTCATAAAGACAGCTTCCTACTTGACGGCTAAGTTGTCTTTTAGACCATTGTTGTTGGGTACATTCTATTTCATAGAAACTGCGGGCAGCCGGATTTTCCACCCTCATTAGTATAAGATAATGAGACCATGAGAGTGTGAATGTCGGTTCAAAAAAATGTTCCTCTGCCTTCGGATAATCGGCTAACCACCGGTTAGCTTTTTGACTCGACTTTGGACAACCACTGGTTAGCCCTTTAGAAAAGACAATATAAAACTGCCGTATATTCTTAAGAGTTGAATACGACCATCCTTCTCCCAACCTATCAGTCAGACGTTTGGAGAGTTCTTTCAGTACCGCCTTTCCATATTCGGCTCTTGTCTCTCCCTTTTGCTCATATTCTACTATATATTGTCCGATATGAAACTTAGTATAGACCTCAGCTATATTGACAGCTGTTGCCACACGTTCCCTTGCCTGCGTGACAAGGTCAACAACCTTTAAAAACAGGTCATTAATATCTTTATCGTTTGTGATAATATCGTTTCCCATACGCTCAATCTTCATTTATGTTTGCGAGCAATTTTTCAAGTTCAGCTACAGCCGAACTTATCGTTTGGCTTTTATCCTTGATATCTGCCATCAGTTCCGCCAGTGAACGGTTGTCCGCTTCACCACCTTGCTTTATCCAAGTGATGTCAAGACTTGTTTTGTCTCGTGCCAATATCTCTTCTACCGAGTATTTGCGCCAACGACCTTGCGGATTATTTTCTGCATTGTAGGTTTCTATCCGATTATTATAGCAGGAAACGAAATCATCCAAATGATGACGTTCCAACTTATTGGTGGCAAGCGTGTGCTTTACATCAGTACGGTAATCGTAAAACCATATCTCTTTGGTTGGTTGTTCTTTACTAAAAAACAAGACGTTGGCTTTTACTCCTTGCGCATAGAAGATACCTGTAGGCAAGCGCAAGATAGTATGCAGATTGAAATCTTGCAACAGGCGTTTGCGAATAGTCTCACCAGCTCCGGCTTCAAAGAGGACATTATCAGGAAGTACCACAGCTGCACGTCCTCCGGTTTTGAGCATAAGCATCATGTGCTGGAGGAAGTTCAACTGGTTATTCTTGGTCTCTACATAGAAATCGGGGCGGTTGATGTCTACAGAACCAGCCGGACGAGTACCGAAAGGAGGATTGGCAAGTATCACATCCACAAGTGTAGAAGGCTCTTTTTCCAAAGAATCCTCACACACAATCGGACTGCGGTCTGTACCGATACCGTGCAAATAGAGATTCATAGAAGCAAGCGTTACGACTAAAGGCGTATTATCCACTCCATGTAGTGCCTTGTTGCGCAAGAAATTACGTTTTTCCTTATCGGAGCTTTGATTTTTCATATAATCGTAAGCTGCCAGCAGGAATCCGCCTGTACCACAAGCCGGGTCACAAACAGTTTCACCCATTTGCGGATTGATGCAATCAACCATAGCTTGAATGAGTGGACGAGGTGTGAAATACTGTCCAGCACCGCTTTTCTTATCTTGTCCGTTCTTTTCAAGAATACTTTCGTAGATAGCCCCTTTTACATCACCATCCATAATGAGCCATTGCTCTTCATCAATCATGGTGATAACCTTTTTCAGATAAACAGGCTTGTCTATCTTATTCTGCGCCTTCGTATAAATCGTTCCTATCAGATTATCCTGCTCACTAAGCAGTTTAAGAGTTTCTTCATATTGCTTCACCAAGTCCAAACCATCAAGAACAATCAAATCTGCCCACTGATAACCAGTTGGGATAGCCGATTCCTCTCCGAACATTTCTACATTCTCTGCATCCATCTTCAAGAATAAGAGATAGGTCAGCTGGGTGATATAATCGGTGAAACCGATACCTTGTCCGGCAAGAGTTGTTGCCAGACTCCATACTTTTTTGGTGAGCGACTGCTCTGTTGTATTATTTGTTGCCATTTTCTTATGCTGCGTTTCTTAAAACTACAAATTTATAAAGTGAATGAAGTGCTTCGTCTGCTTTTTGCATATTACCAAACGCTCTAATCATTTGGGCTGCATGGGTTGCATCATCTTCACGAATATCTCTGACGGTACAAGCTCCGTTGGAAGCGATATAATCCACTATACGACTGATAACTTCACGCTGCTTGTCGGTTATTTCACGCTGGGTTTGTCCCAACCACAAGTTGAAATATTGCTTGGATGTACTGACTACACTGTCCAGTCTCTCGGTTTGGTGGAAAGCAAAGCGCACCAGTTGTATGATATTGGTCAAAGCATCGCTTTCTTCTTTTGTTGTTGAACGCTTTACCTTGTTTGGAGAAAGAATGGCATACGAGTTCCAAATTTGTTTTGGGGTAAAATGGTTGTTTGCCATTTTAAGTTTATTCTCCAAATCTTTCAGCATTGAATAAGTTATCAGCTCGCCTTCATTATTATAGATGATACGAAGAGCTTCTATTTCATCCGCATTTTCTTTGCAAAATTCTTCAAATGCCTCCGTTGTGTTTTTAGCATCTTCAATGGAGAACCCTTTTGAGATAAGCGTATCTTCTCCGGGCATTAGCGTATTGACAAATCCGGCTGCAAGTATAAGCAAGTATTTTCGAGCATCTGCATGATTAGCAAGAGGAGATACCAAGCCTTTTCGTTCATTATTAGGTTCATCTGTGCCAACAAACGGAGGAAGTGTACCCTTTTCAAGCGCATCGTATATTCTAGCAGAAAGCTCTTTCATATCGTCATGAGCTAAGTGTAAAAACTCATTTCGTTGCGTATTATCTGCCTTATTATGTATTCGGGCAAGCGTAGCTGCAAGCCGCTTGAGGTATTCGTCAGGGATATAACCATGACTGATACGTTCTAACAATTCTTTCAGAGTAATAGTTCTTGTAGTCGGTTCATCTGTTGCAGTCGGAATTGTTTTTTCATGTTCAGTCACCCCCACTGCATCAACCAAATAAAAACAGTCTTTACTAAAGGCATTTGGAGTAACATTACGCAATTGCTCATCGCCAATAGTACGCACCCCACGTCCTTTCATCTGAATGTATAAAGGCAATGATTCCACATCACGCATGAACATTACCACTTCCAACGGTTTCACATCCGTTCCGGTAGCAACCAAAGTACAAGTTACGGCTATACGGAAATCTTTGTCATTACGGAATTGCCGTATCAGTCGTTGCTATCACCAGCCGAATAGGTAATTTTCTGAACAAAGCGGTCATCTGTCCTTCCAAATACCTCCTTGGCGATTTGTACTATGTTGGTGGCGTGAGCTTCATTGAGGGCAAAAATCAATGTTTTAGGCAGATAATCAATATCCGGCTCACGCTGCGGGTCGTTGAACAATTCAGTGTAAACCACATCCCGATAAGTAGAAAGAATTAACTTTATCTGTGCCGGATTGATGATACTCCGGTTAAGTTCTTTATTTGTATAGGTTTTGGTTTCCTTACTACTTACCGTCTTAACCTCACCTGTATATTTCGTTTCTTCTTTGAATTTCTCACCCTCTAATATAGCTCCGCCGGTTTCCGTGACCTGCGTTTTTATCCGATATACCCGACAATCTACATTCACGCCATCAACGATACTCTTTTCCAAGGTGTAATTGACAATGCGATTGTTATTGAAGAACGCCATTGTTTCAGGAATAGGCGTTGCAGTCAAACCAACCAATCGTGCAGTATCAAAATATTCCAGCACTTTACGCCAATTTCCATAAATAGAGCGATGACACTCATCTATGATAATCATATCAAAGTAGTCGTGTGGCAAATTGGGATTAGGCGGCAATGTTACTTCTTCCATCGGTTCGTTGTCGTCATCCTCCTCATTATCTTCAATATTTTCTCCTTTCAAGAATGAGAACAAACGCTGTATAGTAGAAATAACCACATTACTATCAGATGGAATAGAAGAAGATCGAAGTCGATTAACCGTAAAGATAGTATTGAACGCATCACCATTCTCTGTCAGGCGGAAAGTTCCAAACTCACCCTCGGCCTGTTTGCCAAGATTATTTCGGTCAACGAGAAACAGCACTCTGCGCATGGGGGTATAAGAAAGCATTCGGTAAGCTGCAAGGCAAGCCGTATATGTTTTACCTGCACCAGTAGCGAGAACCATCAAAGCCCGGTTTTGCCCACTGCGGAAACTCTTTTCAAGTTCTGTCACTGCTTTATACTGCAATCACGAAGCCCTTTCTTTTTCAATGTCGGTAGTCCTGCAAATGTATCTTCAATTCCCAATTTCTTGACCAACTCATGTGGTGTAGGGATTGCCATTATCTGCCTGAAATATGAATCTTGTTCACGAAAATCACAAAAGTATAGCTCTTTACCATTTGAGGTAAAGATAAAAGGCAATGGCTTTTGATACGTCTGATAGATATTGGGAACACTTCTTGCATATAAAGTTGCTTGGTCGCAAACTTTTGAAGCGAAAGCGTCTGTTTCTTCTCGTTTAGCTTCAAGTACCCCTACTGCTTTCCCATTAATAAATAGGAAATAGTCGGCCTCAAGATTCCCTTTCAGCAAACCTTCTCTTATGGCAACAGCGGTACAAGTCGGCTCGTAGTCTTCTCTATCAACCACTTCCCAACCTGCATCAGCAAACCACTGGTCTATCTTTATTCTTGCTTTTTCTTCAGGAGTCATGTTCTTAATATTGTATATTATCGGAAGTTCATCAGCACATCTGCAATAAGGTGCAAATGAACATATCCCCCTAACCTAATCAAGTTCTATTTCAACCGTTCTTTTTTATCGGTTATCAAATCTTTCAAATCCACTTGCAATATCTCTGCAATCTGTTGCAAGGTCTCTAAATTAGGCTGAATCCTATTACAAGCATAGGCATTTACCATACTGAAACTCTTATCCAATTGTTTAGCTAACCATGTCTGAGAGATACCTTTTTCGGACAATACAGTCTTTATTCTATTCAGTTTCATTCTTTGATACGATTTTATAGTGCAAATATAGCGAATTATATTCGATAAATCGGGGTTATTTTTGTACTTTTGTGGAACGAAATGAAATTAATATGGATACAGTTAGAAAAAGAGGCGAAATAATTAGCTTTGAACAGCGTTCGTTGGTATCTCAGAGATATAGACGCATAACAAGAGCGGTTAATTCGGAATTTTGGGGTAGTACTAGCGAAACTGCTCATAGTTTATATGTGGGCTCTTATGGAAGAGGTACTGCTATTGATACAAGTGACATTGATATACTTGTTGAATTGCCACGAGACGAATATAATAGATATGACGCACTAAGGGGAAATGGTCAGTCCAGATTACTACAAGCATTGAAGAATGCAATTTTACAAACCTATCCAAGGAGTGATATTCATGGAGATGGGCAAGTCGTAGTAATCAATTTTACTGATGGTATGAAATTCGAGGTGCTACCAGCTTTTCGTCAATTAGATTGGTGGGGTGATTGGAATGGGAAATACGACTATCCTGATTCAAATATGGGTGGCAACTGGTTAACAACTGATCCCAAAAGCGAGCAACAAGCAATGAAGGAAAAAAATGTTGCAAGCAATGGTTTGTTATTCGACACATGTAAGCACATGCGTGAAATTCGTGATAACTATTTCAGGAGTTACCATCTTCCGGGAATCGTGATTGACAGTTTTGTTTATCATAATATTGCTGATTGGCACTGGCTAAGAGAAGGAGAACAAAGCTCCAATCAACCAATAGGAACTTATGAAAAAAAGCTCTATAATTCATGCCCGGTTTGGAGTTTTAATCTGACAGCACCAGGAAGCAACATGCCAGTAAACACATATAAATACATTGATGCATTAATCAAAGTTTTAAAATACATGTCAAACGAATAAGTCATATGGATGAACAAACAAAAATTCTTTACAGGGAGATACTTGAGCGTTTTAATAAAATAATTTGGACGCATAAGATTCATTTATGTCAAGCGAATATATACTTCTTAAAGAAGAAAAAACAAAATCAGATTCTTTTAGTGTTTTCTGTTTTGGTATCAGCTTCTGCAATTACCAATATATTCAAGTGGCTACCTGAAGCTGTCATTGTTCCATTAATGGCGTTCTTAGCGTTGGCATTAACATATTTCACCACCAAATACAAAGCTGAAAATTTAGAAAAGAAGGCAGCTGACAACGAAAGATTTGCTGCTGTTATGCACGATTTACGCAATAAGTATGCAGGATTTTTATTAGATATAAAGGCAGAACTGTACACAAAAGAACAAATTTCTAAAAAGCGAATAGAATTAGAACATATAGAAAATATCGTTTATTCGGGACTTGTTCCACAAACATCAAAAGAAGCAGTAGATACAGCATCTATCGCATTAAAAAACAGACAAGAATCAACAACTACCGATGAGGAAATTATTCAAATAATCTCTTCCAATTTACAGATATAAGTCTTTTTACACATAGAAACATTGTAGTAATGAATATAAAAATTGAACAAAACATTTCTGATTGTAAAAATATTATAGAGCATATTCGTACTTCTATAAATTCAGGAAAATGTGACACGTGTTTTCATTGCAAGGAAATAAACTCGTTGTACGATGCTCTTGCAAAACTATCAGAAATCATCGAACTTAAATTACCAATTGAAAGTAGTTATTTAAAAGCATATTTACCAGCATTGGTAGGCATTTCCCATATAAATCCTTATGATTTTGGAGGCATCATCGCTATCACTAATTTAATACAAGCCAAATACAATTCTGAGAAAAGGGAAAGTACTAACAATATATTTATTAGCCATTCCTCTAAAGACAAAAATATCATACAATCTTTTGTTGATAATATTTTACGTTTAGGAATAGGCATAAATGCCAAAGATGTTTTTTGCACTTCTATTGAAGATATGGGCATCAAAAATGGGGAAAGCATAAAACATCATATTCAAGAGAATATCAGAAAAGCCAATATTTCTTTTTTAATGATATCCGACAACTATAAAACCAGTGAAATTTGTTTAAACGAAATGGGAGCAGTATGGCTTATAGTAATAACGTCAAGCTATACCTGTTACCCAATACTCAGTTTAGCAGTATTGGATGGTATATAATACACACCTTGCTGAAAA